>Ga0123352_10001259_pt1 | contig 33205 bp, 20 predicted proteins | sample TergutLab28metaG_FD_89700 | JGI IMG/M metagenome (GOLD analysis project Ga0123352, IMG submission 89700) | Labiotermes labralis P1 segment gut microbial communities from Petit-Saut dam, French Guiana - Lab288 P1 | ecosystem: Host-associated > Arthropoda: Insects > Digestive system > Gut ...
AAGTTTCTTCGGTATCTGAGCCGCTTACAATAGCGCCTGCTTTATGAAAAAGCTCTGCCAAAGCGCACATTCCGCTCCCTTTTATCCCGACAAAGTATATTTTTTTACCTGCAATTGGATACAGCAGCTTACAATCATACATAGTAAAATAATAGTAAAAATAGCTATATTTTGGCAAGTAGGGAGCCTGTATTGGTTAAGACTTTAACTTTTCTCTGTGAAAAAGGAGAAATAACCTCTCTTTCTTTATCCCAATATTGATAAAACCCTCAATAATGCAATAAGATGATAAGCAAGGATGACTTTTGTGATAAACCTTTTCAAGATATTTGGAAATATCTGCCTTTTAACAATAATGAGTTTTACCTTTATTGCCTGTGAAAACCCCACAAACGATGAAGTTTCAACGGTCTGGGAAACAGCTTCCCAGAGAGTTACAAAGATAACTTTTTCCGGCGCAGTGCAAAGAGTGGTTGTAGATTTTCATGATTTGACAGATAATGACATTTTTTTGGTAAAGGTTAATACATCTGATTTGGTTGTAAACGCTGCCAATACCGGTAGAGTGATGAATGTGTCTCCGTATCTAAGTGAAGTGTTGCCACATACACTACAAGCACATAATATATCTGATAATGAATTGCCAAGAATAGGTCGTCCCTTTAATGAGGCGCACTTATTTCCACTGCCTATGCCCGTTGTCAGGGAAGCCCCGCTTAGAACACGTTCTGTTTTTGTTCCACCTGTGGTTAACGACAGAAGAAATTTTTGGGTGGAAACTGTTGTTGGCAACCTAACTTTTATATCGAGAGAAGCTGTTTTGGAGGCAACCGGGACGCATAGCAATATTTGGGTAATGGGTAATTCCATTAGCCGACCTCAAGCACAAGCGCTGGCCAAGAACTTTGATATTATTTATCCTGCTGCTACGGAAATTTTAGGCTTTGAATATGGAGGGCGACCTGGTCATCCCAATCCAGGAGGCAGGGATGGCGATCCAAAAATACAGATTTTGGTTTATGAAATTGGCAGCAATGTGGCTGGATATTTCTGGGAAAAAGATTTTTATACCGATGCTCAACTGCTACCAGGCTGGAGATCAAATAACGCAGAAATATTTTACATAGATGCAAGTACTGTAATAAGTAGCCCGGATTTTATTATTTCAACCCTGATTCACGAATTACAACACATGATCAACTTTAATGTAAAGCGTGTAGAAAGAAGGCTGAGTTCACCTGCATGGTATAATGAAATGCTTTCCATGATGGCAGAGGATATAATCGCAGGCTTTTTAACAGCACTTCCTCCCACAAATAGTGGTCATGTAATACAACAAAGAATACCGCTATTCCTTTCAGACTATATCGATGAAGGTGTAACAGAATGGGGTCAACAGCTTATTTCTTACTCAACAAAATATGCATTTGGCGCTTATCTTTTACGCAACCATGGCGGAGCAGATCTTTTAAGAAGAATTCTTGCCAACAATGCAGTGGGTATTCCTTCAATAACAGCAGCGCTGAATGAAATTAGACCGGGATTAACATTTAACGAAGCCCTTATAAGATATGGCGAATCATTGGTTTTCGCTAACCCAGTACCTTCTGGGGTCATGACTTTTGACAGAACCGTTGAAACCACTATAAACGGTAAAAATTATACTGCTTTTGGTTTTAATATATGGGATATGCAACGACGGGGAAGTTCTGCAAAAGGGCCAATAATTCATGATTTAACACAAAGAAATATGAGGCCACATTCAGTGTCTTTACATTCAGCTGACGCATGGCAAAACAAATCCGGAAGCTATTCCATAACCTTGCAGAGGCCAAGAGATCCGAATATTGTGTTTATCCTGATGGTAAAGTAGGAGATAATTATTGAAATTTATTTTTCTTGCTTTTATAATCATAAGCCTCTTTTCATGTGCAACTGCTGCAAATAGAAAGAATGAGGCTGTTAAAAATACTAAAAATTGCGAGCGTACTAATATGGAAATAAATACAAAGATTACAGGAAGAGTGCAGGTATATGGCAATGAACCGCATACTTTTGTAGGTATAGTAGACATGAACGGCATTGAGTATGCTGTGTACCCCCGCTCCAAAGAAGATGAACTAAGGCAGCTGCAAGGGCATTTGATTGAATTTACAGTTGTCTTTCTTGATGAACCAAAGGCTTATGGCAGCTTATTCCTGAAAGGGGGAACTGTAAAGCCAATCAAATGGGAGATAACCCAATAGGCTATAACATAGTACCGGCTTGCGCCGGTATGATGATCTTCGTAAATTGATATTAGCCAGCTTTCTTGTTTATTGCTTTTAAAATCAGTATTAGAACAATACTCACAACAGCACAGCATGATGCAATCACAAAAGCAGGAAACATAAGATTTATATCATGCAAAGCAAGGTTTTTGTAATGCCCCGCAATTTGCGATGAAATAATCGCGCCAAGACCAAAGCCCAAAAGTACAAACCCGTAGTTTGTTGCCATGTACTTTGAACCAAAAGTGTCAGCAGTTAATGACGGGAAATTACTCAAGAGACCGCCGTAGAATAATCCAATAAGAGCAATCAAAACATAAATCCAGTAACCACCTGCCAGATTGACAAAAAGAGAAAGGACAGCAGTGCCGGAAAGCAAAATTATAATAGTATTTGTTCGTCCAAGCTTATCTGAAATCATTCCCCATACCAGACGGCCAATAGAATTAAACATTGAAATAGCCAGAACACCTATCGTAGCAGTTGCTACAAGTCCTTTTGCAACTGCAATAGGCTTTGCAAAACCTATCATCATAAGTCCGCCCATACAAGCAAGTAAAAAAGCAAAAGTTATTAAATAAAATTGTGGCGTCTTAAGCATTTTCGAAGGTGGGTAATCAGTAACCACTTTTATTGGCGCGCCATTTGAAGCAGTAATATTCTTCATATAGCCTTCTGGCGGGCTTTTCAGAAAAAAGCTTCCAATAGTACATACGGTCAGAAAAACTGCGCTTAAAATCATAAATGTCTTAGGTTCACCAATACCTGCTCCGCCGAAAGCCAAAATCAGGCTCTCTACAATAGGAGTAAAAACAACGCCGCCAAAACCGAGCGCCGATACAATCACTCCAGTAACAAATCCCTTTTTATGCGGATACCATTTCTGAACACAGGCAATAGTTGTGGAATAAGTAAAACCCATACCAACGCCACCCATTACACCATAAGTTACCCATAATAGCCAGGAAATATTCGCTGTGACAAAAGAAGCAAGAAAAAAGCCCAAGCTTAAAATAATGCCTCCCGAAAGCACAACACTGCGGGTAGAATATTTTACTGCCAGCTTACCGCCTATCACGCTTCCTATTGTAAGCGTTGAAAGTAAAAGTGAAAAAGTAAGACCTGCTGCAGCGTTATCGCCCTGAAAAATACTGTTTGCAATACCTGTTTGGAACACACTCCAAATGTATGCAACCCCAAGAGTTAGTTGGATTGCGATTGCTGCGAATACAACATACAATCCTTGCCTTTGATGCATATTAATTAACCTCCAAAATGAACGTATCATAAAATTCTAAAAAATACTAGTGGCTAACTTCATTTTTTGAGTTAGCCTTGGCAGGCCATAAGTTAAACAGTTATTTTCTCTATAGCTTTTAGCCTCTCACTAAGAACAGGGTGAGAGTAATAAAAAAAACTGTATAAAGGGTGGGGTACAGGATTTGAAAGATTATCTTTTCCAAGTTTAAGAAGCGCATTCTTAAGACTCTCTTTATTTTCTACAGCCAAAACAGCAAACCTGTCTGCCTCATATTCATTTTTTCTTGAGAAGAAGTTGAATAACGGCGCTAGCAAAAATGTAAACGGAGATGAGTAAAGCATAATAAGTGTAATAATACCATAGGTACTGCTTCCGGCAAATCCGAATGCTGCAAAAAGCGGTTCGTAATTCAACAATAAGCTTATAATAAAAAATCCGCAAAATACTACAGCAAGAGAAAAAGTAATTATCTGTATAACATGGCGCTTTTTATAATGCCCTATCTCATGAGCAAGAACTGCTTCTATTTCGTTATCTCCCAGCAGATTGAGCAAAGTATCAAAAAGCACGATCCGTTTTGATTTTCCAATTCCTGTAAAATAAGCATTGGAGTGCCTGGACCTCTTGCTGCCATCCATTTTAAAAATACCACTTATGTTAAAATCAAGTTTCGAAGCCAATTTAAAAAGCCTCTCTGTAAGAGACCCCTCTTCAAGTTTTTGAAATTTATTAAAAATAGGGGCAATAACCAAAGGGTATAAAATCATTAAGATTATCTGAAAAATTGCTGTAAAAATAAAAGCAAAAATCCACCACAAATCCCCTGTTCTATCAACAAACCAAAATAACGCCAGTAATAAAGGAAAAGAAATAATTATCCCTATTATTGTACTTTTTATAATATCTGTAATAAACATACGGGCTGTCATATTGCTAAATCCATATTTCTTTTCAATAACAAATTCAAAATAGACGCTGAACGGGAACATAAGAAAAGATAATATAAAACTAAATATATAAATGAAAATTATCCCTTCGATATATAAGGGCAATCCCCATTGATTCAAAAAAACCTCAACCTTCCCAAATATTCCGGAAAAAATAAAACCCAACAAAACTATTGCCTGGCAAAAAGTCTGAAGCAGACTGAATTTCTCCTTTGAAACAGTATATTTTACTGTTTTAGAAAAATCTTCTTCGGAAAGATAGCCGTGCAGGTAGTCTGGGATTTTATTGGTTTTAGTAATTGCTTTTAGATTTAAAACATCAAGAAATAAATCCAAAATAAGCTTTGTAAAAAAAATTATTAGAAAAACTGATAAAATATTCATAGATGAAGTATCCCCCCTATGGGGGATTTACTTTATATTCAGCTTAAAGAGCTGCAAGAGCTTCTTTCTTTTTGCCATTGGCAATAGCTGCTTTACAGGTTTTACATATTTTAATTTTTTTGCCTTCTACTTCATAATCATAAACAACTTTAATTCCGGTTCTTTTGCAAACAGGGCATACTCCCCTGCCCCCTTTTGGCTTGTCTTTAAGTCCGGCTCCTCTGTGCGCTTTAGACATTATCAACTCCTTTTCTTTTCTTCTATTATAATACTATATAGATGTAGCTCTAAAAAGTCAATTAGGTGAGCAAAGCAGATTACCACTGATTTATACTGATAGATATACAAACGCAGGAAAATTTGACAATAATTTATTAGTTGATCTATAATTAAACTATTCTATCTGTTGCAGAGGAGGTAGAAATGGCCCTATCCCGAAGAGAGTTTATAAAAAAAGGCCTAATAGTTGCTGGAACTGCTACAGCAGCATTAGGGAGTTTTGGTTTTGCGCGAAATCGTGTTCGCGCCTCTGACAGAGGAGCTGGTCCAGTCAGAGAGCCCCAGAGACCGATAAGATATGTTGACCTGGAGCGCAGCGGCGAACTTGAGCGCAGGGAACAGGCGCTTTGGGACTTGTACGACCCTTGTTGCCTCTGCCCGCGTCTGTGCAAAGCCCCTCGCTCAGCAGGTATAACAGGCGCGTGCTCAACTGCCAGCAGCTTCAGCGTCGCCTCTGTTGGCCCTCACCACGGCAATGAACGTCCGATTAGCGGCACCCGCGGCTCAGGGAATATCTTCTTATCTAACTGTAATCTGCTCTGTATCTTCTGCCAAAACTGGCAAATCGCCCACCGCGGCGACGGAATGCAGACTAATCACCAGGAACTCGCTGGCATGATGCTGGATCTCCAGCGCAGAGGCTGCCATAACATAAACCTGGTCACACCTACGCATTTGGTACCTCATCTTATCAAAGCGCTCCGGATTGCCATTGCCGGTGGGCTGCACGTGCCGCTGGCCTACAACACTGGCGGCTATGATTCGCTTGAGATGATCCAGTTGCTTGATGGCATTATCGACATCTATATGCCGGATTTTAAATTTCAGGACTCAAACATCGCCGCCCGCTTTACGCATGGCGCGCCAGACTATGTTCTCCATGCTGCTGCAGCCATCAAAGAAATGCACCGACAGGTCGGAACGCTTCAGATGACTGGCGGCATTGCACATCGCGGGATGATAGTTCGCCACTTGGTTATGCCGGAAAACCTTGGGGGCGCTGATGTTTTCGTCCGCTGGGTCGCCTCCGAGCTTGGCCCCGACACTCATGTCAACATCATGGGCCAGTATTGGCCTGCGTTTAGGGCGCACGCATTTCCACCACTGGACCGGCGACTGACGCAGGAAGAGTTTACACAAGCGATGATCTGGGCGCGCGAAGCTGGCTTGCGGAATTTTCATTAAGTCTTATTTATAGTACGTTATACAACTAATAAATAACAATAATTAAAAAGAATGAACAATATGTGTAACCATATCAGCAATGGTCTTTGAACTTTTTTTAAGGAATTTATTAAAATCTTCCGGCGCTTTTCCGTCACACTTGTCTGATATTACCCTTATAATCAAAAATGGAATATTATTTAGTTTTGCGGCAAGAGCTGCGGCAGCCCCTTCCATCTCAACTGCTATGCCTTTCATCTCTTCTACCAAAAAATTTCTTTCTTCTGGTTTTGAAATAGAGATAAAGCGATCGCCTGTTAATATACGGCCCAATACTATTTTACAGTTATCTGCTTTAAAACTTTTTGCTGCATTGATCATTTCAGCGTCAGCCTCAATCAATCTTATACCTGTGTATGGTATTTCTCCCTTCTTGAAACCCAGAGCAGAAGCATCCATATCATGCTGTATTGTATCTGTTGAAATGACTATATCGCCAATATCAATATTATTACTTAAACCTCCGGCAATACCGGAAAATATTATTTTCTCGGGGGAAAAAACATCTATCAATTTTTGGGTAACTATTGCAGCCATTACTTTCCCTACCCCTGTCATTCCAACAATAGCTTCATGATTGCATAATTTACCGCGAAAAAATTCCATGCCAAAAAAATTATATTTTTCCAAAACATCTATTTTTTCAATGATTTTTGAAACTTCTTCTTTCATTGCGCACAAAACAAGATACACTTTTCACTCCTCTGGTTATCACGAAGTTACGGGTATGATTTATACTGTCGGGAATAGAGAAATAGTTGTTATTTTAACCATTGAGAATTGACAACTGGCGCATCCTTTCCAAGCAGCGCGTCAAGGGTATTAGTCGCGCATAACCGCTGAAGGTCTGACTGAGATTCAACAGAATGCCATGCAGTATGGTCTGTAATAACAATACTATTTATTTCAAAAAGCGGTGAATTTGAAGGGAGAGGTTCAATTTCATGAACATCCAGGCCAGCTCCTGCGATTTTCTTGTTTATAAGGGCTGCTATAAGCGCTTCTGTATCTATAACACCGCCGCGTGATGCATTTATAACTATTGCATTCTTTTTCATCATATCAAATTCTCTTTGTCCAATCAGATGTTTTGTCTGATCTGTCAGCGGTAAATTTATACTGATGTAATCACAATCTGTAATAAGGGCGTCGAGGTCTACAAAAGAAGATTTTGTTTCTCTTGTAGCTTGTTTTAGTAAATCCCCTTTCTTACTTGCGCTGCGGTCAAAAATCACAATTTCCGAAAAGCCTAATGATGCAGCTCTTTTATGGAGAAGAACTCCTGTTTTTCCATATCCAATTATACCAAACTTTTTACCAGCTATTCTGTGGATAGGAATAGTCCCTTTTACATTCCATTTTCCTTTACGGACAAGCAAATCTTTTATAGTTATATTCCGAACAGTAGAAAAAAGAAGAGCTAAAATATGTTCAACAACTTCGTTTGTACAATATTCAGGAACATTTACAACTTTTATCCCTTTTTCCGCAGCAGCTTTTATATCTACATTATCATAACCAATTCCATAACGGCCAATAACTTTGCATTTTTTTAGTTTTGATATAAAATCTGCGTCGATTTTAAAAAGATTGACAAGTATTGCATCCGCATCAGCACAAATTTCAGATAATTCTTGCGGATCTTTTCCAAAACCTGTTTCAATAATTTCACACTCTATCTGGCTGAAAACAGATTTTTCTATATCATGATTGTTAAATCTTTCTTCAAGAAGCACTATTTTTTTCATATTATCTTGCAGATTAAAACAATACTTGAACATTTTCAAGCACTTTTTTCCATTTTTATTATAAAAAAGGCCAAGTTCCAGCGCTGAAAACACAATTGGTGTGCTTGATTCTTGATGTAACTAAATTATAGGAGCAAAAGAGATGTTCTGATTTTAGCAGGAACATCTCTTTGCTTGCGATTTAAAAGAAATTTAAAAACACCCTAAGTTTTTTTTGGGTTGAGCGAACTTAGTAATTTAAGTGCACCCTCAAAGTCATAATCATCAATACGTTCTGCCAGCTCTTTCATGCCTGCTATGCCCTGTAGTTCCTCTACATACTTTACTGCGCCGAAGTCACTTTTTTTAAGCAGTACTTCCAGTTCAGAGAACAAGGTTGATAATTTTTCAGTATCAACTTGCACAGCATCTGGTTTTACGCTATCTGCTTCTGTAACCATGGGTTCAAATTCGCGAAGCGCAGATGACAATTCTTTTTCAAGGGCGCTAAGTTGTTCAGGGGTATGATCGGCAGTTCCATTTTTAAGAGCTTCCTCCAGTAAAAATGCTGCCTCCTGCAGACCTTTCTTGCCAAGATACCCTGCAATGCTCTTTAAGGTGTGCGCGATTCTGTGCGCAGTCTTAATATCACCTGAAGATAATGAGTTGCTTATCTTCTCAAAAGTGTCACGATTTTCCTTAACAAAGGTGATAATCGATTTACGGCGCAACTGATCTTCCTTTTCTAAAACAATTTGCTGGTTTTCGTTTTTAGCTCCTGTTAACACCTTATTGGGTGGCAAGTATCTTTGTATAATTTCCTGCAGCTCATTAGCATCTATAGGCTTTGAGATAAAATCATTAAAGCCGTTTGCCAAAAACATTTCACGAGCGCCTGCGACAGCATTGGCAGTAAGAGCTATAATTATGAGATCCTCATATTTCCCGCCTAATTGCCTTATTTCCTTCATGGTTTCAATACCATCTTTTTCCGGCATCATGTGATCCATGAAAATAATATCGTAATCGGTTTGCTTAACAAGTTCGATTGCTATGTCTCCTGACTCTGCTGTTTCCGCTTGTATATCCATAAAACTCAGAAGCCCGCTTGCAACCTTGAGGTTAAACTCGTTGTCGTCTGTCACTAAAATCTTAGCGTCCGGCGCGCTTATGGTATGTTCTTTATCACCAATGACTTCTCTTTTTCGGATGTTTTCGGCATTGCCTTTTACAGTGGGTATGGTAACGGTAAACACTGTACCTTGCCCGTATTCACTTTCAACGATAATCCCGCCACCCATCATTTCAACAAATGATTTACATATGGAAAGCCCCAAACCGGTTCCCATAACATTCCTGTTCTTGATTTTACTTACCTGTTCAAAGGCATTGAACAGACCAGACATATCTTCTTTGCGTATTCCCGGACCAGTATCTTCGACCTTAAAGATAAGCTTACCTTCTTCTTCGAACAATACCGACAGCTTTACATGACCCCTTGCAGTAAATTTTACAGCGTTACCGCAAATATTTGTTAATACCTGTCTCAATCTTATATCATCACCAAAAAGATAATCAGGAAGATCTTCTGCAGTTTCAACCAGGAACTCAAGACCTTTTTTGCTTGCAACATGAGTAAACATCGAGACAATGTTGTCCATAAATTGGTTGAAGTTGTAATCAATAGGGTTAAGTTCAAGTTTTCCTGCTTCAATTTTGGACATATCCAAAATATCATTTATAATGCCCAAAAGTGAATGCGCAGATATACTAATGTCTTTTACGTAACCCATTTGGCGGCGGTTAAGTTCTTCGTGTTCCAAAATCTCTGACATACCTATAATCGCGTTCATAGGTGTTCTGATTTCATGGGACATATTTGCAAGAAATTCAGTTTTTGCTTTGTTGGCGCTTTGCGCAGCTTCTTCCATTGCCTTGCGCTCTGTAATATCGTGGGCTATCCCCATAACTCCCATTATTTTTCCATTCAGCAAAAGGGGTACCTTGTTCGTTTCAAAAAGCCGCTTGTTCCCCTCAAAATCAGGGACATATTCTTCATATGTAACTATTTTTATCTCATCCATGACTGTTCGGTCCATTGCCCTGTATTCTTGCGCTATTTTTTCTGGAAGGCCAAGACCGCTTTCATCGTCCTTTCCAATAAGATTTTCCTCTTTAAGATTAAAATACTGCAACAGACTTTCGTTACAGCGCGTGTAGTTTAAATCTGTATCTTTGCAGAATATCAAGTCTGGAACAGAATTAAACATTGTCTGGAGCATTAAACTTTCGGTTTCCAGATTTATTAAAAGTTGTTTTGTTTCAGTTATATCCAACAGCGCACCTGCAGCGCGCACAGCGTTGCCTTCTTTGTCACGGATGGTTTCTCCTGTGGCGCGAAAATAAGCGTAATCGCCATCTTTCTTTTCCAGGCGGTATTCCATGTCAAATGGCGTCCTGCCTGTTGTGTCTAAAAGATGCTTTGAGAATGCAGCGAGAGATTTGGCCCTGTCCTCAGGGTGAAGGCGCTCGCTCCAGCTGCCGAGTTTGTTGGGGAAATCTGTTTCATTTGTGAATCCAAGCATTTTTCTAAAATCATCTGACCATATAAAGGTGTTATCCGGGTTGACCGGGTCATCTGTCTTAACCTCCATATCCCATAATCCAATCTTGGTTGCCTGAATCATCAGATTTTGTCTGAGCAATTGGAATTCGTTTTGAAACAATATATCCCTAAGTTGTTGCTGTTTTTCTGATAGCTCCTTTGTCCGGCTCTCGACAAGGGTTTCAAGCTTTAACCCTTCTCTACGTTTCCTGACAAATAAAATAACAGCAAAAACCAGCCCTCCGAAAAGCACACCTGCGCCGAGCATAAAACGGAGGCGCTCCTGAGCAAGCCTTACGCGGTAATCATAAGTTCTGCGCAACCATCTCCCTGAAATATTTTCTACATCAATCAGCCTCATGGCCTTTGTAACAATGGAACTCAAAACCTCTTCATTTTTGTTAAATCCAAAAGTCGAATCAAAATAATAAGGGAAAACAAAGTTTGCTTTATACCCGACAAGTTCACGGTAGCTTATCAGAGTAAGAAGCTGATGTTCGCTTGTCATAACTACATCAATGTCACCGCGCTCAAGCGCGTTAAAAGCCTCATATGTATTGTGAAATTCAACTATGCCTCTGTGATTGGGAAACCACCTTGTAAAGAGAGTACTGTGGGCAGTATTCCTGGCCAACCCAGTCCTGATGTACAAAATTTCGTTGATAGCTATATCGGGGAAATCTGTTTTTGAGATAAGTATGAGGTGGCTTCTAAAAAAACTTTCGCCAGACCACATGAATTTTCCAATCCTGTCTTCCGATGGTATGAGCTCAGTAATCATGGCGACCTGGCCGCTTTCAAGCATTCCCAGCAACTCTGGCCAGTACGCAGATTCATCATTTTTACGTTCAAATATAAGCCCTGTGAGCTTTTCTATCTCGTAAATAAGGTCATTGGCAATACCTTCCCATTGTCTGGTACGGGAATCAAAAAAACTTACAGGATAGTTTGTGGTCTCAGCTGCAAATGGAATAATCTTGTTATTTCTTATGTACTTACGTTCTTCGTCAGTTAAAAGCATAAACAACTTATGCCCCAGATAATAGCGATGACCCTGGTTGTAAAGTCTTGTAAGATAGTTGATGGCTCCGTTTTCCAGCGCTCTTTGCACTATGGTAATAATGGGTTCCAATTCCGGGTTCTGGGTTGTCAGTGAAACAGGACTGTATATGATTGGAAAAAATGTGTTGACAAATACTTCGCCGTAAAAGTCAAAAGCAGCCTCTGCCGGGCTTTCATCAAAAAAAGCGTCTATCTCCCCGCTTAGCAACATTTTGTATGCCTGGGAATAGTCGTCCACAAAAAATGCTACAAATTCATTGCTTTCGTGTCTGCGAACATAGTCTACTGTAGTCACGCCATCCAAAAAACCATACCGCAACGGCCGCATATTAGCGATTTCTTGAAGCGGTCTACTGTTATCCAAACGTATATATATAACCAAACGCTGGACAATATCGTCTGTCATAAAGTATTTTTTTCGCCGTTCTTCATTTGCTGTAAGTTCAGCTGTAAAATCAATCGTGCGGTTTTCCAGCCCCTCAATCAATTCGTCCCACTCCGCAATACTGGGGATAAATGGTATCCCGAACAACTCTGAAAGCCATTCGCAGAAAAGGGCGGTAAAACCTTTTATTATGCCGTCTTCTCCATGGAACGCTTCGGTACTGTAGAGCGCTGCATAATTAAAGTAGGCTCTATTCCTTTGCAGTTCCTCAATCGCGGCAATTTCCGCAGCAGTCACGCCTGGAATGTCCCTGAACGAGGTGAAAGACAAACCACTGTTGTTTTCCGTTACTTGCCTCGAGCAAGCAGAAAAAAACATTAGCAACATCATTGCAGCAATAACTAAGGAGCATATATGTCCTGATTTTTTCATAATCACCTCGTTATACTTCATTTATTACAATCCTGTTCCTGCCTGATTCTTTAGCTTTATATAAAGCCTGATCTGCTTTTTCAATGAAGTCCTTGATTAAAATATCTGCGTCGGGAATCACGGAATTGATTCCAGTGCTAACCGTTATCCTGGTTTCCACTCCTTCTTCGGTAGGGATAACTAAAGCTTCGACAGTTTTGCGCACCCTTTCGGCGACTTCTACGGCGCCGTTAACATCTGTGCCAGGCAGCAGTATGACAAACTCTTCGCCACCCCAACGAGCGGCAAAATCAACAGGCCGCATAAGTGTTTTGGAAGATGCTTCTGCAAATGCTTTTAATGCTACATCTCCCTGCTGATGCCCATAAGCATCGTTGTAAGTTTTAAACTTATCTATGTCCATAATTAATATACTGATCGGTCCCTTTTCCCGCCATGCCCTGCCCCATTCCGCGTTTAACCGATTCTCGAAGCCACGGCGGTTGGATACTTTCGTAAGCGGATCCATAAGACCTATCTGCTCGATGGTACGCATCTGGTCAATAATTTTAATATGCGTATTCACTCTGGCTTTGACAATAGATTTGTGAAACGGTTTTACTATATAGTCGACCGCCCCCAGAAAAAAGCCCTTTTCCTCATCTTCTGTACTTGTTAGTCCGGTTATGAATATAACAGGGATATTATTTGTGGCCTCAGACTCTTTTAGTTTTGAGATAACCTCAAAACCTGACATTTCAGGCATGAGAACATCAAGCAATATTAGGTCGGGCTTATGTTCTTTGGCAAGCTCTAATGTCCGCAGCCCACTCCTTGAAATCAAAAGATTATATAAAGGCGACAAAATACTTCCCAGAATGTCCAGGTTGGTTTTTTCGTCATCTGTTATCAGAATGGTAAACTCTTTTTTATTTTCAGTCACAGTCATAACTCCTTTAACCACATTGTTGTATGCATTCTAGTTACTTCCTCATGCTTCCATAAAAGTTGATATAGTATTTGCTATCTCATCAAAATCACTGTGCAGCAGTTTTTCGGAGATTGTTTCCAGTAAATTTTTAGTTTTTTGCGACCATACTTTCTGACGCAACTCTTTTAACGCAACTTCGACGGCGCTTTCGTCGTATTCCTGGCACGCTGCTTTGATCGCAAGCAGTTTTTCCGTCAAATACTGCGCATCTTCGTCTGCTCCCTCTCCAGCGACTTGTTCATCCTGTGGCTTGAGCTTGTTTACGCAATCACGCAGCAAGTCAAGAAAAGCCGGTGCTTCAGCAGCTATTTCCCCGATATTATTGTCCCGCCCCAACTGTTCCAGTTTAAGAGCAATGGCAGAGAGTTCCATCTCTTTTATATTTGCCAATGCGCTTTTAATTCCGTGCGTATGTATGATAAATGTTTTTATTTCTTCTTCATTGTACGGACTGCCTTTTTTAATAAACGCATCCAATGCAGCAATGGATTTATTCGCGTCCCGCACAAATATTTCGGCAAATTTCGGAGTGTCAGCAGTTTGCGGAACATTGAGTGATTCATTTTGGGCGCATCTTCTCGCCTCCTCAATAACTTCTGGGGACTGCTTATCGCGTATCAGTTTATTCAATACAACATTCAGTTGGCGAATGTCTATTGGTTTTGAAATAAAATCATCAAAGCCGTTTTTTAGGAATATGTCTGCCTGGCCAACCACAGCATTTGCAGTCAAAGCAACGATAGGCTGTTTATACCCCATTTCCCGCAGCCTCTTTGTCGCCTCAATTCCATCCATTTTAGGCATCATGTGATCCATGAATACGATATCATACACACTGCCATTCTGGATCTTTTCAATTGCGCCATATCCGCTGTCAACGGAATCGATCTTGAGCATATATGGGGATAAAAGCCCTTTGGCAACAAATATATTGGTTTCTACATCGTCAACGACCAATACGCTTCCGTAGGGCATCGGATCGTATACTATCTGCATACGTTTCATTTGCAACTTGCCGCTTGTACGGAAATTATGCAGGTTATCTACCATTTCTTTCCCCAATATGTCGGAGTTGACTCTACCCTGAGGCAGGAACACGGTAAATACAGAACCCTTGTCAGGTTCGCTTTCTATGGTAATTTCGCCGTCCATCATATGGATTAAGGCGCGCGTAATACTCATCCCCAGCCCAGTCCCCTCGGTCGAACGGTTAGCTTCAAGGTTGAATCTGGAATACTCGTCAAACAGTTTGTCCAGCTGCTCTTTTGACATCCCCTGACCTGTGTCGCTGATGCTGACAATCAACATCACTGCATCACCGCAGTCACCGATTACCTTTGAAGATACCGACATTCTGACCCTGCCCTTGCTTGTATATTTAAAGGCATTGGAAAGAATATTGTTGAGTATCTGCTTTACACGCAACTCATCACCTAAAAGGTGCATGGGCAGATTCTCATCAATATTGAGTTCAAATTCAATGGGCTTATTGCCAATCCGCATCATGTTAAGCTGTGCTGTATCGCTGATTAAACTTGCTGTTTCATATTTAGAGACAACCAACTCCAACTTGCCTGCCTCTATTTTTGACAGGTCAAGAATATCATTGATTATGCCGAGCAACATACCACCCGAAGCGTATATCTTTTCAAGCCCCTCTCTAACACGTTGCTCAAGCAAACTATTGTGGAGCTGGATTTCGGTAATGCCCAAAATAGCGTTCATTGGCGTACGTATCTCATGGCTCATCGTGGCGAGAAAATCACTTTTAGCGCGTGTGGCAACCCGCGCCTCTTCAAGAGCATCGGAGAGTTCCTGCTTATACTTCTGCTCTGTGTTAATTACTCTGCGTACAAACATTACTATAATAGCCAACATTATGATGTATGAGAAAACAAGCAATAATAAAATTATATTGGACATCTGCAAAAGGGTCTGTTCCAGTTCGGAGACAAGGTTATTGGCCCAAATATAGCCTATTACCTCGCCGCCCCGCTCAACGGGCAGCATGGCGTTCATGATATTTCCGCGCACCATTGTGCCCAAAGAGACCTCCGCAATACCTGTTGCCATAACACGCCGCCCTGGATGATTCTCGCCTATGGATCTGCCTACCGTGGCCTGGTGTTCTGAGGAAGGGCCGTAGGTAAGAATAGCGTCCAGTCTTCGTGAGTAATAACCCACCCCCAAACCGTAGGAAGCCAGCGCTACCTCGTCAGTTACTTCCCGCAACGCCTCGTTCAGAGTCGCAATCTGTTCATCCCTCGGAGCATCCAGTTTTCCGGCATTGACTAATATCTCATCGTATCCGCCATCCACCAGATGAGAATCGAGTATTTTGGCGAAGGACAAAAGGGTTTCCCTTTTTTGCTCATAGAAAATATTCTTGTTAACATAGCTAGCTATATACCAGATCGATATAAATGGGATGCAAAGGCACAAAGCAAGAATTATTATCTGTTTTCCATGGTGTTTTAGAATGTTAGTATTGCTTGTATTGGAACTTACTTTCAAAGCGGACGGGGGGTTTTTAGGATTTTCAATCATAATCATAACTCCTTTAGCCACATTGCTGCTAGCGTCATCGTTACTTCCTCATGCTTCCATAAAAGTTGATATAGCATTTGCTATCTCATCAAAATCACTGTGCAGCAGTTTTTCGGAGATTGTTTCCAGTAAATTTTTAGTTTTTTGCGACCATACTTTTTGCCGCAACTCTTTTAATGCAACTTCGGCAGCGCTTTCATCGTACTCCTCACATGCTGTTTTGATCGCAAGCAGTTTTTCCGTCAAATATGGCGTATCTTCTGCCGCCCCCTCTCCAGCAACTTGTTCATCCTGCGGCTTGAGCTTGTTTACGCAATCCCGCAGCAAATCAAGAAAAGCCGGTGTTTCAGCAGCTATTGCCTCGATATTGTTTTCCCGACCTAACTGTTCCAGTTTTAGGGCAATAGCAGAAAGGTCCATTCTCCCTACATTTGCCAATGCGCTTTTCACTCCGTGCGTGTGTATGACGTATGTTCTTATTTCTTCTTCACTGTATGGACTGCCTTTTTTGATAAACGCATCCAGTACAGCAATGGATTTATTCGCGTCCCGCACAAATATTTCGGCAAATTTTGGATTGTCAGAAGCCTGCGGAACATTGAGTGATTCATTTTTGGCGCGTAGTTTTCTTGCCTCTTCAATAACTTCGGGCAGCTGCTTATCACGTATTAGCCTATTTAATACAGCGTTAAGTTGGCGGATGTCTATTGGTTTTGAAATATAGTCGTCAAAACCATTCCCAAGAAATATTTCAGCCTGGCCTGCTACTGCATTTGCAGTCAAAGCAACAATAGGTTGGTTATACCCCATTTCACGCAAAATCTTTGTTGTTTCAACGCCATCCATTTTTGGCATCATGTGATCCATGAATACGATGTCATACACACTGCCATTCTGGATCCTTTCGATTGCGCCATACCCGCTGTCGACCGAGTCGATCTTGAGCATATATGGGGATAAAAGCCCTTTGGCAACAAATATATTGATCTCCACATCGTCCACGATCAATACATTTCCATAAGGCATTGGATCGCGCGTTATCTGTATACGTTTCATTTGCGCCCTGCTGCTTGTGCGGAACTTATGCAGGCTTTCAGCTATTTCTTTTCCTACTATAGCAGAACTGATTAAGCCCTGAGGCAGTAATATAGTGAACACAGAACCTTTGCCTGGTTCGCTCTCTATATTTATCTCGCCGTTCATCAGCCGAAGCAAGTTGCGTGTAATGCTCATCCCCAGCCCTGTCCCTTCTGTAGAGCGGTTAGCCTCCTGGTTGAACCTGGAGTACTCGTCAAACAGTTTAGCCACCTGTTCTTTTGACATACCCTGGCCTGTATCGCTAACGCTTACGATTAACATTACTTTATCACTGATGCCATTAATCGCCTTTGCAAAAACCGACATTCTGACCATACCCTTGTCTGTATATTTGAATGCATTGGAAAGAATATTATTCAATATCTGTTTTACACGCAGCTCATCACCTAAAAGGTCCATGGGCAAATTTTCATCAATATTGAGTTCAAATTCAATGGGCTTGCTGCCGATCCGCATCATGTTAAGCTGTGCAGTATCGCTGATCAAACTTGCTGTTTCATATTTTGAGATTTGTAGTTCCAGCTTGCCAGCCTCTATTTTTGACAGGTCGAGGATATCATTGATTATGCCGAGCAGCATATCGCCTGATGTGTAAATTTTTTCAAACCCTTCTCTGACACTTTGATCAAGCGCGTCATTATGGAGTTGGATTTCGGTAATACCCAAAATGGCATTCATTGGCGTACGGATCTCATGGCTCATTGTGCTGAGGAACGCGCTTTTGGCCTTGTTGGCAGCTTCGGCCTCTATCCGCTGCCTTTCTGTATCAAGAATTATATTTTTTGTTTTGGTTATATCAAGCAAGGATCCGGCAACGCGAATGGCATTGCCGCGTTCATCACGCACGGTTTCTCCAGAAGCATGAAAATAAAAGTAATCACCACTTTTTGTTTTCAAGCGATATTCGACATCAAAAGGGGTCTTCCCTGTTGTGTCGAGTATATGGTCGGCAAACGCTTTAATCGATCTTTCCTTATCTTCGGGATGTAACCTGTCACTCCAGCTGCTGAGTCTGTCGGGGAACTCGCTTTCATCTGTATAGCCCAACATATTCCTAAACTCGCTTGAGTAAGTTATTGCATTGTTTGAGTTTACCGGGTCACCCTGCACAACCACTATATCCCATAAGCCAATCTTTGTGGCTTTAACCACCAGATTTAACTTGGTAAGCTGAAGTTCATTTTGCTCACGCGCGCGCAAGAGTTCATTCTCACGCTCACGGATATCCGTCATATCATAAATATAGCCAACAATGGCAAAGCTGTCTTCATACGGTATTCTTATGAATTTAACATCCAAATTCTTTTTCAAGCCGGACAGGATCAATTCTGTTTCAAATTTTACGAAACCCTCTTTTACAGCAATCATAAGCCGTTCAGACAATGGTATGGAAGCTCGTCCGTCTGACTGGAACTCCGGTATGCTCTTTGTCATACGCTCCACAAATTTGGCAAGCAACTCTTCTTTTGATTTGAAACCAAAGAATTCAATAGCAGCAGGGTTGCAATCAATAATATTAAAGGAATTGTCAAACAGGATGTTCATGTGAGGATTTGCCTCAAACATTGCAGACGTGGTCGACTGCGCTGCCTTAAGAGCATGAACAGCGGATTCTGCTTTTTCAAGGGCTGTTTCCAACTCTTTTTGAATCCTTGTCATTTTCGTAATATCTTCAATTTTGGCAACCAGGCCAGCTACGTCGTTCTTTTCATCAAGGATTGGCATCGTTGCCATATGTAGCACTTTACTGTTTACCTCAAAAGAGCAATCCTGCGGTCCTTCGGAAATGGTTTTCTTTAAATTAGCCAGAATAGGCTTAAATTCATCTTTTTGCAGCGCCACATGAAGATCCTGCCCCTCAGAAAACAGATCCATGTCCACCAGGTCATCAGCAAGCAGACCGTCAAAAAGGGTTATTTTAAAATCCTTATCTGCACTGCATATAACGCCAGGATAGTTTTCAACAACAGCTTTTAGACGCACAGTGGTATCGTTGATTTGGGATATTTGCAAATTACGGTTTATGGCATTTACCAGCATCAAGCCAGCGGAATTCAGCAAGTTAATCTCGTCTTCCGAGAAATAACGTTTTTTAATGCAGTCGTCGATACAGAACATACCCCAAAACTTATCCCGGTAAAACAGAGGAATGGCAATTGTAGACACCAAACCAAGAGGGGCAAATATGTCCTGATCCTCTTGCGGTAATTCCTCGATGGGTCCGTTAATACATTCATTGCGCAAGAACAATTCTATCCACCTCTTGGAGTAAGGCACTGCTGTTCCATTGGGAATGAACGGAGCTTTCTCGCCATCCTCAGACAACCATTTATGCACAAGGGCGAAGTGAAGAACATTGTCACGCATTTCATTAGTCCAAATCTGTACGCAATCAGCTTCTAAGTGTTCACCTATAACTTTCATGCCTTTCACCAATGTTTCCTCAAAGTATTCTTCATTCGTTGCTGCGAGAAGCACAGTAGCAAGGCGGTTTATAACATTGAGCAGTTGCGCCTGTTTGTCAATGTCAGCCATCATTTTTTTGTGTTCTCTTAAATCCCTGATATACGCTGCAATAATATATTCACCTTTGTAAGTCACACGCACCAAGGTTATTTCGCATGGAATTTTTTCACCGTCAAGGGTCTGATGCATCCACTCAACCCGCTCATAACCTTTCTCAAACGCGCCCTGGATATATTGGACAGCAGCTTCAGATGATAAACGGCCGTCAGGCTGATATTCAGGTGAAAAAGCACTGAAGTTATCAATGTACTCATTTCTATTGGATAATTTAAAAAGATTAACAGTTGCCTCGTTAACATCAAAAAGTTCTAAATCTTTATTCCAGAAATTCGCGCTTAATGGATTAGCGTCAAGCATGGTACGCATGAGCTCTTCTGCTTCGCAAATTTTTTCAATTCTTAAAAGCTGCTCATGGACAAGCAAATTATTCTCATTCTCCAGCTTTGCTTCTTCCATCATTTTTATAATGCAGCTTGTCGGAATATTTACACCGAGCGCTATTTTCCTTGCCATGTCACGACATGTATCGCTGCCGCAAGCGCCACAGTCAATGAGTTGCTTTTCCAGCTCTGTTTTGTTGAGAAGTATGAAAGATTTTTCTATATCTTCGTCGGTTATCTGAGGCAACACTGTGGGTGATGGTTTATATTTTCTTAAAAAACGGTTGAGGTCTAACGTATTATCATACTTTTTATATAGGTCATCAAAGTATTCTCTTTTGCGGTTCTCTGTAACTGTTTTACGCCTGTTATCCATCTCCCGATTGATTTTGAATACACTTACAGAATCTGAGCAGGCAGTACCTCCGTTGCAGCCTTCCCGGCAGTTTAACACGTCAAAAACACGCGGAAGTGTTTCTGCCGGAGAGTCGGCATACGCATCCAGCACTCTAAATACGTTACTTCCTTCTGCTTTATCAACAGTCAGGCTTTTGCCCATGAAAAACTCTATGTTTTCCCTGAGTCCGCCAGGCATTGGGAACAGCGCTCCCAGTCCGCTTTCGCCGTGGTCGAAGCTGGTTTCCTCTTCAGGTAGTTTTATATTGTTATTCAATAAGTATTCCTGCAACCTGGCAAAAGTGACATTGTACTGTGCCAGACCTGTTTCCGCAAACTCGTTAGCTTTCGCAACGCATGGTGAAAGCACGGCGATGCGGTCGGTTACACCTTCGTAATCTTTCATATAGATGGAAACACAAGCCATGGGGCCCTGTACTGGAGAGAGGTTTTTTAATAAATCTTGCCTGTACATTTCACAATAGGAAACAATTACCGGGCATGGCTGCGTTATAATCGGTACAGATCTGTTTTTCTCAATATACCTGACATACCCCCAAATGCAAATGTCAGCTCCCAGAGCCACGTCGTAGATTCTATTCACACCAAGCTGTTTGAGATAAGTGAACAACCGCTGCCATTCAGGCATATTTGCCCGTATGGCAGGAGCCGCAATAATTGAGATGGGAACCCCTTTTGCCAAATCGTCAAAAAACCGTTCTGTATCATCAACATAATACCTCGCGTTGTGATTACACGCGGAAAAACACCTGCCGCATGCAATGCATTTATCGCTGTCTATTTCAACTTTTATATTTCCGGCATCATCCTGATATGTTATGTTGGCTATCTCCATTGGGCATACTCTGACACAACGGTTACAACCCTTGCATAAATCCAGTTTTGTTTTTATAAGCTCCATCACTCTCACCGCCTCCTGTCAATAATTATAGGACGACTGCCTCGAATTTTCCTCTTGCATTATAAAAAACACCAGCCACCGAAGGATCAAACTGTGTGCCGGAATTTTCCATAATGATTTCCACTGCTTTCTCCGGCGAAAACGCTTTCTTGTATGGACGCTCGGAAACAAGCGCGTCGTATACATCGGCAATTGCCATGACACGCCCCTGAAGCGGGATATCCAGCCCGGAAAGCCCTCGTGGATAACCTTTGCCATCCCAGCGTTCGTGATGGCTGCCAGCGAATAATCTGGCATTTCGTAAAAACTCCACATCATCTGTCCGTGAAGCTATTTGGTCGAGAGCGAGCTCCCCTTCGATAGTGTGGGTCTTCATGGTTGCAAACTCTTCGTCAGTCAGCTTTCCTGGTTTATTCAGAATAAGATCTGATATGGCGATTTTTCCCACATCATGAAGGCGGGCTGATGAAACAAACAAATCCATGTCCAGTTTCTGGATTTCATCGAGATATACGCCCTCCGCTGCCATTGCATCCACTAAAATTTTTATGTACGAAGATGTGCGCTCAATGTGACCGCCTGTTCCCTCGTCCCGGCATTCTACCATGTCGGCAAACCCAAATATGATGGCGTTTTGCAAATTCTGGAGCTGTATTGTTTTTTGATGAAGTTGTGCTGTCCTTTCACGGATTAGCTCATCAATTTCTAAATGTGTTTTGATACGGTTAATAAGAACCGGAGCAGAAAATGGTTTTGTAATAAAATCGATTACACCAAGCTGAAATCCTTTCACTTCTACTTCAGCATCATTAAGGCTGGTCAGAAATATAACAGGAATATCTGTCTTGCTTTCTTTTAATCGACTCAGCGCCTGAAACCCGTCCATATCCGGCATTTCAATATCCAGCAAGATCAAATCTGGAGGTAGTTTTTCCATCATTGCGAACATTTTTGCTGCTGAGGGCAGAGTCATCACCCGATAGTGGTCTTTTAACGCATCCTTTGCAGCTGCTAAGTTTGTATCATTATCATCTACCACGAAAATTGTTTTTTGCATATCTGAAACCCCCTACATCACCTTATAAAATTTGCTTTAATAAATAGACATATCCCATCGTGGGCAATCTCGTCTGTTTTAGCATAACCAATCACAGCTAAACACACTCCTGTTTAAGCGCTTGTTTTTAGGACTAAAAAAAAATAAGGTTATATTATTATATCTGTTTCTGTGCAAAAAACAAGCTAACATATATATAAGAAAGTTTATTCTTCTTTTAAATTGGACATTAAATTACTGCAAATAAGGGGTCTAAAAAAGCCTTTCGAGTACATATACATAATTTTCATCTGTACCAAAAATCATCCATCTTCCGGCTATTATGGGGGAACCAAGAATATCGCCCTCTATTTCAATTTGCCATAAAATTGTTCCGCTGGCAGCATCAAGGCACACAAGAAGGGCTGGGACATCTCCGTGCGGGCTTTTTCTTACTCCAAAATAGACTCTTGAACCTGCAACTGTTGGGGCTGATGACACAGGAAAATCAAATATTCTTTCCCATGCTTTTCTGCCAGACGATGCGACAAAAGCTTTTATTGAACGATTTCCAGGTGCATAAATTACATAATTTCTCCATATTGCCGGAGCCATATAATCAAGAAGAGCTATATTTTCCCAAAAAAGGTCAACTGGGTGATAACCGCCAAGATCAAACACATTGCTAAATTCAGTTTCCCTCCATACCACATCCCCTGTTCTTTTATCAAGCGCTGAATATACATAAACAAAGTCCTGCCCCCTTACTCCGACTGCAGCATAGTGGAGAATATTTCCGGAAATACCAGGAAAAGAGTACCAAATCAACCCATCGCCACCTTTTGGCAAGCGCCACATAAAGCGGCTTTCCGGAATATTATAAGCAGCAAGGCTGTAAGGGTCATCGGGCGGGCCAGGCATAAAATAGACAACATCATTATATATCTGAAAACTGTTGCTCATCCAGACAAGATTAGGAACAGATTTAAGCTCTACCCCATCTCTTGAAAAAAAATGGGTTGCCCCTGTATCTGTAGTAAAAACAATTTGATCCTTATACCCTATTATTGTAGAGTTTACAGGAAAGCCTGTAAAAAATTCCCACGCAAGGTTGCCGGTCTTATGGTAAACAGCATAAATGTAGCCATCAGTAGAGCCAAAGTAAACTTTTTCATTATCAACAAACGGAACAGAATTTACAGGCGCTCTTGTTTCAAATACCCACCTCATAAAACCTGTGTTAAGGTCAAGCGCATAAAAATTACTGTCCGAAGAACCAAAATATAGTGTATTCTGAAAAACTACCGGAGGATTAAACCGCCGCTCCCTTGCGCTCCCTTCCTGAAGCTTGAATTGCCATCTTATGCCAATCGGCGGGTCTATTCTTTGAGAGGTAAAGCCCCGCCCCCCTTCTCCGCGGAAAACTACCCAGTCCCTGCTCCTTCCCATATTGCAGCCGGAAAATAATAAAATAAAAATTATTATAATGAGGATGTTGCGTCCCGCAATGTTATATGCGCAGAGGTGTTTTATTATATTTTTCTTCATTAATAGAACACTCCCCTAAGGCTAAAAACATTTTTTATATGCTGCAAAAACCCTTTTGGTTTTGTAAGTTTTTTTAATCTAAAATATTCTTCGTCAAACTTTTTTGTAACAAGGTCATATTCATTGCTGCTATAAACATTTCTATAAAGCAACTCTGTAAACAGTTCTGTAAATAAAAATGTTTCTTTATTAATTTCTCCATACTCAACAGGAGTCATTGTTTTTGTTTTTAAAGGATATCCCAAAAGAAAAAATCTATGGAGTATATACTTATACCTGCTCTCAAATGAAACAGGCACAGGCTTTAATGATCTTACAGAAAGAAATAACATAAGAAAAAACTTATATAGATATAAAAAAGTTGTTACCAATATTACAACTACAACTAAAATGGAAAGTATTATTCTCCATGGAAAAACAAAATTCCAGGCTCCATCGTTTTGCTGTCTTATAATCGGAATAACAATTCTTGCGCTGTTCATATCTCCCATTGTAGGAGGGATAGCAAATTCTGTGGACTCAAAATCGACCCAGCCCATTCCGGGAATATAAAACTGGACCCATGAATGGCGGTGTGCGGTAGTTACCAGCATGAGTTCCCTGAGCGGTATATTTGCGATTATATCGAGGCTTCCCTGTAAAGTTGCAAGAGCCTGTATATGCTGACGTGTTTGAAGAAGTCTGGACGCAAGATAACCTGTTACAACGCGGGAAGGGATTCCAGCTCTTCTTGCAAGCATGGCTGCTGCATTTGAAAATTCCGTACAGTCACCAGGGAACTCTTTTAAAAGAAATCTTATTATTTTTTCTACAGAAGTATCATCATCATACCCCAATTCATATTGATATTCAGAAAAACCCTGCATAACTGCAATTATATTTTTCCTGAATATTTCAGGGTCAAGAGTATAACCTCTCGCGCTCTCCGGGGGTATCGTAGCTCCTGCTGACCTTAGAAAATCATCAAGCACTCTTTTGTGTCTATCAGACAGGGGGAGTTCAAGATATCTGGCCATTTTTACAATATCTCTTTCTGAAAACTCATTAAGCTCTATGCGCTCAAGAAGTTCCAGCGTTAGCGGAGAGATCATTGAAACAGCGTTATAGGAATATGCAAAGGGGTATCTCTGCGGAGAAAAGATTGTAGGCTCAACAATAACAGGCAGATACGCAACCACCCGTTCATGCAGCGCAGACAAAAAAAAGCCTCTTGCTTCTGCTCTCCCTTCATCGGGTATAAAATAAGGGTTGCGCCATGTCTCCAGAAGCCTCTGTCTTTTTAGTATATTAAGATTTCTTTCATCGATCTCGCCACCTGTAAACTCATTATATAAAAATGTAAATCCTCTTACAGGGTGAAAACCGCCAAAATACTCCCATGCCAAATAGAGCTCTGGTTCGGTTGTTGATACAATCATAACTGCATACTGCCTGTCTTCTCCTGGACCAGATGAGCGGCTTCTGCGTCCCCATCTGTCCGCAGGAATTCCAGAAAGCGAGCCCTGTTGAGAGTCTTCACCATTGTATCCATCTTCACGGCCCATTCCGTCCGGAAAAACTTGTTCATCCCTAAAATTAAAAATAAAATCATTTACAATATGATCCGCAGGGATAAATATTGCGGCAATAATAAGAAGTGGAGTTATTATTGCAAAAAAGATAATTATCTCTTTTTTAAAATCTGAAAGTTTTTTATTACCACTGCTTCCATAAAGAATAATTGAAAGGAAAAGATATAAAATAATCAGTAATACATAAAAAACCGGAAGAATATAAGATGAATCTTGCCAGGCAGATTCAGAAGCTCTTGAGAATTCAAGTAATTTATAAAATATAAAATAGATAAAAACCGGTTCTATAAAAACAAGAGCAACAACTCCTACCCTAAAAATCAAAATATTAAAGATGAATATTATTAAAGTAAAAATATATGCCCTTGGGAGCAAAGCCCCAAACCCTGGAAAAATACAAAACAAAAGGGGTAGCGCAAAAATAAGTGCAGGAAAAAACAAATTGCGCGAAACACTTATCCTTTTCCCAAACTTGACCCACCTGGGCGATGATGCTTCGGGAAATAACCCTTTTGCAAAATTATAAGTTATTATAATCTGGATCGGAATAAAAATAAACCAGAATGCAAAGCCCGGAATATCATATCGCACAACGATTGAGGAAGAGAAAAAAGGGGCGCTAATTGCAATAAAGTAGACAACCAGCCTTAAAACAAGCGGCAGCCAGTATATTTTTTTATTAAACATTTTCACCGGGAACCCCCTTTTCCCTTTTAACAATGGAGTCCAGCAAGCTCATTCTTATTTCTACTTTTTTTATATTACTCCATGCCAATTCAGTAATAGCTTTAGGATAATAACGCTTTTTCAACCCTGAAAAAGCAGAATGGAAGAAGGAGAAAACTGCGCCCATATAGAACAAAAAAGGGTTATAGAAAGCAGAAAAAATAAAACTGCTTCTTTTGCATCTTATATAATTTTTGCTATTTTCATATTTATATGATACAGATGGGATATAACATGCAGAAATATAATCAGAAGAAAGTTTGCTTAATGCTATACGGAGTATTTCATAAGTTTCCGCAAAAATGGTAATATTGCTTTCAGTTGGTATCTCTGTTAAAAACCCGAGGTCTGCGCTTGCAGATTTAGATGCGCTGACAGCAAGCAAGTGGCCTGCTTTGCAGAGGTCAGAAAATTCTTTTACAATGCATTTTTCTCCATTAACAAAAATTCTTATTTCGCAATCTCTGGCAGCGTCTGTTTCTATATCTTTTTTAACTCTATAGATAAAAGTATAAAAAAATTCCCTGAAATATTTTCCTGCTATAAATTCCTCAAATGCTTTTCCTGCATTATCCACTATAGTATTTTTTCTATCGGGCTGACCATGCTGTAAAGGAGCGCTTAAATAAATGAATGTTAAAATATTTGACTCTTCTCTTCCACCCGGAGAAACTCTTGTAACCAGCTTATCTATTCTGGAGCTTGATTTCCAGTTAATATCCCTGTATAAATCTCCTGGTACATATTCACGCATAAGATATTTTTCAATATCATTATCATATTTACGCTGCTTGGTTATTATATCTTTTACAAGAAGTTTTTCATCAGTTACAACATCGTTTTTTACTCCGGGCATAACTGTAAAATCTTTTAAATTTTCATTAAATACATTTATTCTTACCAAAGAAAATATATCTTCAACATAGAGAGATACTTTTCCGGAAACTGTTCCTGGATATGGAAAGTAAAAACTAAATTCACAAACCCCTTTATTATCTGACCTGTATCTTCTTGAAAAAAAAGTATTAATATTGCCGGCTGTTATTGCGCTCCCTCTCACAATCATGGAGTAGCGCAGAAACAAAAAAGATTTGCTTTTTACGTTACTTTTGCGCCCCCCCAATATTCCTGCGGATTCAATATTTATGATCTGTCTGTTGCCCAAATAACTTGCAGAATCTACAGAGCCTTCAGATTTCCATATAATCCTTTCAACCCTTGAACTCCTGGAGCAGAAAAAAAGCCACCCCCATACTGCAATAATAAATACCAAAAAAAACATGGATATTGATATTGCTGTAAAGTTAAGAGATGCAAATCCTCTTCCAAGAAAAAATACTGAAAAATAAAAAAGCAAATTTCCGGGAAGTGTAAGTGGATAATATTTTCTGAAAGCTTCTATAAGCTTTTTCATCTTGCAACTACAATTGAACTAATAATATCTGCAAGAATATTTTCAGGAACTCCTGCGCTCTCTTTTGCAATAATTCTGTGGCTCATTGTTGGCACATAGAGTTCCTTGATTATATCAGGAGTAACATAGTTAAGTCCTCTGACAAGAGCGAGCGACCTTGCAAGTCTTGAAAGCTTAACTCCTGCGCGCGGGCTTGCTCCCTGTAAAATATAAGGATTTTCCCTGGTTGCCCTTATTGCTTTTACAATATATTCAACAAGCTCCGGATGGATTGTTACTTTATCTACCATATCCTGCCATAAAATAAGTTCTTCCCCTTTTAGGACAGTGTCAAAACTTTTCCAGCCATCATTTCTGCTGTGTTGTTCAACAATAGTCCTCTCATCTTCAAAGCATGGGATCCCCATTGAAATCTGGATCATAAATCTGTCAAGCTGAGGAGCAGGGAGAGGAAAAAGATGAGCACCCTCAAGATTCATTGTTGCGATAATAAAAAATGGAGAAGGGAGTGAATAGGTTTTGCCTTCTACAGAAACTTTTTGCTCTTCCATTGCCTGAAAAAATGAGCCCTGTGTCTTTGGGGTAAGAAGGTTGATTTCATCGCAAAGGACAAAATTCGCGAAAATAGGCCCTTTATTAAATATAAATTTACTATCTTTGCCATCAATTCTTGTAAAGCCAATAATATCCTGAGGTAAAAGGTCTACAGTACACTGAATTCTGCTAAAAGGTTCTATCTCGATTTCCATATTTGGTGATTTGAGCTTACTATTATCAATAGACCCTGCAAGCGCTCTTGCAAGCGAGGTTTTGCCAACTCCATGCGTATCTGCAAGGATCACATGGCCCCCTGCTATTTTGGAAGCTATAATATATTCCAGTTTAAGTGTTTCTATATGAATAACTTTTCTGATATTGTCTATCAGCATATTTATTCTGCTTTTTGTTTCTTCTGCTGTTTTTTCCTGTAAGTTTTCTGAATTAATTTGTTTCATGGAAAAATTGTAAAACAAAAAATGATTCTAGTCTATAATAATAGTAGCAACAAGTTAAATCCATTCTGGCGCTGGGAGTAAATCACTTTCCATGCTTTAAACAGAATGCTAATATGGAGAAGTATTTATAATATGCAAGACAATATATTATGGAGAGGAAAGTGAGTTTATATCCGCAATTTTCAGAAAAAGAGTTATTTGTAAATATTGATCTTTCAAAAGACTATGAAACCATAAAAAATAGCGCGGATAAAATGATCCTCTCTGCATCTGGCTGGAGAAAAATCTTTGGAGAAAATGAAGAAAGCGATAGTACGATTATAAGAGAGCAGGACAAAGTTATTCTCGCAACAGCAGGAGAAATATTTTTCAATTATATAAAAAAAAGAACCGGCAATGCTTTTCCGGAAATAGTTGTTGGAATTGATTCCCGCCCAACAGGACAAGGCGCAGCAGAATCTGTTATAAGAGTTTTGATTTCCCTGGGATGCAAAATACAATATCTCCATACTTGCGCAGCTCCCGAAATAATGGCTTATGTAAAACAGAAAAAACTTGATGGGTTTATTTATATATCAGCAAGCCACAATCCCAAAGGGTATAACGGAATAAAATTCGGCAATGAAACAGGCGCGGTTCTCGGCGGAGAAGACTCTACCATGCTCATAGATACTTTTAAAAAAGAAATTTTGGATAAAGGAAAAATATCAGCGATTGTAAAACTTCTTAATAGCGCTGATATTAAAAAGCTTTCAGATATAGCGGAAAAACAAAAAATATGGAAAAAAGAGTCTTACGCCTCCTACCTTGATTTTAATTTAAGAATCGCAAGGCCAGACTTAAGCTCCGCAGAAAACATAATAGAAAAACTGCTGCTAGAAACAGGGTCATGCGAAAACTTGGGGATTGTGGGAGACCTTAATGGAAGCGCAAGATGCACAAGCATAGACGAAGAATTTTTTAAAACCCTTGGAATAAAGAGTAAATTTATTAACACTACTCCGGGCAAAATAATAAGCCCAATACTCCCAGAAGGAAAAAATCTTTCCCTGTGCAAAAAAGAGTTTGAAAAAGCATATAAAACAGACAACTCTTTTATTATGGGCTATATGCCGGACAACGATGGAGACAGGGGAAATCTTGTATATATCAATTCAGAAGGAGCAAATGCCGGAGAGGCTGAGATATTAAAAGCACAGGAGCTATTTGCCCTTACCTGCTTTGCGGAACTTTTGTTTATAACAGACTCAGGGATTGCCGGGAACAAAAAAATTGCTGTAGTTGTAAATGACCCAACTTCAACCAGAATCGAAAAAATCGCGCATCAGTTTGGAGCATCTGTGTTTCGCGCAGAAGTTGGAGAAGCGAATGTAGTAAACCTTGCCTTAAAACTTATAAACGAAGGGGTGTTTGTAAGATACCTTGGCGAAGGGTCGAATGGAGGAAGCATAACATTACCTGCCACAGTAAGAGACCCACTTAACACCATAAGCTCTATTGCAAGATTACTTAATACAAAAAAAGCAAAATCAATAGATTCATTATTAAAAACATTACCACAGTTTACAACTACAGAAACAGATGTTCCCCTTGCAAAAATGGTAATTAAAACAGAAGATCATGGTATTCTCAAAAACAGATATGAAGAGGTATTCCTTTTGGAGTGGGAAACAAAAAAGAAATATCTTGAGGAAAAAGCAGATATTGTATCGTGGGAAGAGATAAACTATATGCAGACAGATGCAGTCACAGGGATGGGAAGCAGCATACGTGGTAAGAAAACAAAGGGTGGACTTAAAATTCTTTTTAAAGATAAACAAGGTGTTGAAAAAGGGTTTATATGGATGAGAGGCTCCGGCACAGAACCTGTTTTTAGAGTAATGGCAGATATTGAAGGGGAAAACAATCCTCTTGAACGTTACCTTTTAAACTGGCAGCGCGAGATGATCGAAAAAGCAGATTCTGCTGGTTAAAATTTCTGGTATTGGTGTGGATGTTGATTACTGCTATACTGCAGCAGTGAAATAATCACAAGTTATTTGCACTTGACAAAGCTGTTGTGTGATCAAATAATACTTGATATCGATATCGAGACTAAACAGATACAATATTTATAAATTGGAGAACACAATGGAATTCGAAGCAATTCAAGTAGGTATTCTTTCGATAGTTCCACCACTCATTGCTATTGCCTTTGCTCTTAAAACCAGAGAAGTAGTCTTTTCACTACTTCTTGGTATTCTTTCAGGAACTCTAATTTACAGCATTGCTTCAGGGCTAGGTGTCTTCGCGACTATTCATATAACATCAGACCTTCTGGTTACAAAAGTAGGCGAGAACGCGTCCATGCTTATTTTTCTTTCCATGCTTGGGGCTCTTGTGGCAGTAGTAACCAGAGCTGGCGGCTCCAGAGCTTACGGTCTTTGGGCATCAAAGCGGCTAAAAAGCGCCAGAGGCGCCAGCCTTTCAACTGTTTTCCTTGGTCTCATTTTCTTTATAGACGATTACTTTAATTGCCTTACAACTGGAACCATTATGAGACCTGTTACTGATAGTTATAAAATTTCAAGGGAAAAACTGGCATACCTTATTGATTCTACTGCAGCGCCGATCAGCATTATTGCCCCTGTTTCTTCCTGGGCTGCCGCAGTTATTTCATATTACCCTGTCCAGGCAGAGATGTCCGGAATGCAGGCTTTTATAAGCTCCATTCCCATGAACCTCTACGCGTTGCTTACAATTTTTATGATCTTCTGGCTTAGTCTTCGGCAACAGGATGATTATGGTCCAATGAGAAGAGCTCAAATTCGGGCAAAAGAAGGACAAGTTGAGCCAGGCAATAAAGAAGAGAAAAGTGATGAGATCGCACAAATAACTGGCTCTGGGAAAGGGCTGGTTTTGGATATGGTCATCCCTGTATTTTTTCTTGTGCTCTTTTGCATAACTGCCATGCTTTTTTACGGAGGGTTCCATGAGACCAAAGGTAGTCTGGGAGAGCGAATTTTCGAAGCCTTTGGACATACCGATGCAGGGCTGGCTCTCTCACTTGGAGGCTTTGGCGCACTTTTGGTAGCCTTTTTTTTGTTTATACCGCGAAAGGTCATTAAGTTTAGTGAATTTTTTTCCGCAATTACTGCTGGGATAAAGTCAATGGTTCCGCCAATCATAATCCTGGCCCTGGCTTGGGCAATAAGCGGAGTATGCAGGGATCTTCTCTCCACAGGTCCCTACGTGGCTGGCTTGGTTGAACAATCGAATTTTCCGGTTATGCTTATCCCTGCCATCATGTTTGCTATAGCTGCTGGGCTTTCATTCGCTACTGGAACTTCATGGGGAACATTTGGCATACTTATCCCAATCGTTACTTCTGTCTGCGTGGTTGTGGCGCCATGGCTTTCCATTACAGCACTTTCCGCGGTTCTTGCCGGAGCTGTTTTTGGGGATCACTGTTCTCCCATTTCTGACACCACCATACTTTCATCCACTGGCGCTCAGTGCAAATTCATTAACCATGTTCAAACCCAGATACCATACGCAGCAACTGTGGCAACGGTCTGCTTTGTTGGCTACATTATTGCGGGATCAACTTCTACCCTGGGTTATGGCATTAGTGTGGCAATCACTCTCCCGACCAGCTTTGCCATGCTTACTTTAACTCTGCTGATTTTACCAAAAATAGCAAAAAGGATAAGCCAAGAATAATGCCACAATCATAACTTTGTGTTTCAACTCATTTTGTTTTTTTTCCTTCTGTGGGAGTCTTTAAATTTGTTGCCATATCTTTTGTATTATTAACGAGTGATGCAAATAAACGTAATTGTTCTGCAACAAAACGGGATAAGATGATAATAAAAAAACCAGTAACTGGTCCAATAATTATTACTATTGGGCCAAAATTCATAAAATCCAAGCCAAGCAATCTAAAAAGATGAGCTGCATCATTTCCAAGAAAAATTAGCGCTATTAGCCCAATACCTGCTCCTATAATGCCAAGTAATGTTCCCACCCATTCTCCAAAGGTTTTAAATGCTTCAGCAAAGATTAATGTTACTATAAATTCAGTTGGAGCAATATCTCTGACTTTTGTTCGTCTATTCCACCATAATTGAAACCCAATCCAACTGGCAAAAGTAATTACCAACCACGATAAAATAATGGCAAATACTAATTTACCTCCAGCAAAACGGAAAACGCCTGACTCAATAGTTATATAAATAACGGCAAAAGGAATAATCAAATTTATTATTGCCATCACATAATAAATAAGACTAAATTTGCCCTTGTCAATAAAATCCAAATACGGTTTTGAAAAAGCAAAAAATGGATTCCCATCCCATTTTTCAAATTTCCCCGCCAATTTGTTTTCACCAGTTTTTAAGACACTCATAACTCATCCTCCATAATTTTTCTATTTCTTTTTTGGCTATCTGCCAAGTATTCTTCAATCATCCCCGCTCACTGGACGTTACGCGCTACCCGCAGGCTGATATGGCATCTTCC
>Ga0123352_10001260_pt1 | contig 33194 bp, 25 predicted proteins | sample TergutLab28metaG_FD_89700 | JGI IMG/M metagenome (GOLD analysis project Ga0123352, IMG submission 89700) | Labiotermes labralis P1 segment gut microbial communities from Petit-Saut dam, French Guiana - Lab288 P1 | ecosystem: Host-associated > Arthropoda: Insects > Digestive system > Gut ...
TAGTACGAGAGTGTGCATGTGTTATTTCAAGTACATTTGCAGTGATCAGTGGCGCAGCGAATACAACTATTAAGTTGCCAAAGTTCGAGTTATATTACATAATTGGTGTGAACTTGTTAATAATAGAACAGTATTATTTAGTACTACTTACCCTTCAAGAAAGGCAAGATCAATTTATATTTGTTTATCATTGTGTAATAAATTAAATTACTTAAACCAACCATTTATTAATGAACAGAATTGTTCAACCTCTATGTTTTCGAACCAGAGCGAGACAGACATGCTACTTATTTTCAGCGGTGCCCAATATGGTCACTTGAAGAATGTTTTAGAAAAGAATGATTAAAGTAAAATAAACTTGCTACTTTTCCCATACCAAAAATTAAAAAAATTAGGAAATGTACATGCAGAATACTTCAGATACACTTACTTGTTTTTGTTCAATTGTCTTGATAACTGAAAGAATTACAGAAAAAGTGTACTGGGGATAAACTTTCATTCAAAACAGTTCTCACTCCAATAAATTTGGTAAATTCTGGAAGGGTCAACAACTTTATCTATACATTCCAATATCAAATTTTAGGAACGTATGTTCAGCAATTCAACAACTGTTGTATGCAGACAAATGGACAGAGAAGCAGTCAAGTGTGTTAAAGCTAACAGGCACAGTTTTGCAACTCTTCATTGTGAACATGTCAAGTAAAAGATGAGAGATTTCTGTAAGCGTATGTGGGCCATGTAATGTAATGTATAGGTGAATGCAAAGAACTGAAGCATGTACAGGACATTACTACTAGCAGATCACACCAGTGTGTGCTGGTTTGAAATTATTACACAAGATGCCTTCACAACAGGAAGTGTGGCATAAGTAAGGAAGCTGCCATCGATGCATGTGCTGCAATTAGATAAATGTGTGCAACTGACTTTAGTATTATGACAGTGCAATGCATAAAAAATTCTGTCTTCCAACACAGCAGCTGCACAGGTGTGAACATATATTCAACCACGCCACAGAGGGGATTTATGGTATCATGTACACTGTCTGAACATCTGATACAACATGAAATAAGACACACAGAATCCTACGATAGCTCTGTCAGTATAATGACAAGGCTGCAGTCTGGGCCAAGATAAATGACCTAAAACTGAACTGTGGCTCTTGCAATCCATAATTATCAACCATCTCCACATTACTAGGAAATCAAACAGCAGGAATGCAATCCATAACTATAATCAACCATCACAACATCGCTAGGAAATCAAACAGCAGAAATGCAAGACATAGTTAACAACTCACATAAGCTCAGTAAATTATACAGAATGACAACTTCTGTCATATATGAATAACAGAAGAAAATAAAACTATGGGGATAATAAAAAAACTGTTATCAGTGATAAGCTGTCTGTCATAGCTACTGTGTTCTCCCAAAATGGTGGGTTAAATCACAGGTTAACTGAATATGAGGCCCACTGAATTAATATATTGGATAATAATACGATGGCATACCTGTATTTATTATAGTCTGGCGGTTTGCTGGACTTCTCATTCTTACTGCTGATTGGTTGAGCTGTAGAGCGTGTAAATCGATATGGATCATGATTCCGAGGAGATACGCCAGTTCCATTGCTGGTACCACACTTGAGGTCATCATGAGCATTAGGACCAAGGCGATTGTTGTAAGAATCATATGATGATACACTATCATAGCTATTCTGTAACAGTATGATTGCATCGTGAATCATAAATAAGAGTAGGAAAAAAATGGCATATGTTGTTTAAATAGCTGTTCATAAAGATACTATTACTCCTCACTGGACCATAATTATACATACTATTATCACATATTTACCTTATTATTTCATAAACAAGTAGCTGTAACTTGTTTGTTAAGACAAATACCTGGGGCAGAAAAATGCTATCCCATTAAAGGTCTGGACAGGCTCTTAGGGCTTCAGGAGGTTGAGGCTCCCAGAATTTTGTAAAAAAAGGCACATGAAGGTGCCAAGGTTGTCAGCCCTATGCACTGGCTGCTGTTATTGCCAGGAGATACACCCCGTACTCATTTCTATTACAGGGTGAGTTGACCCATGGGCCATAGTGTAGCCGGGCGGACCAAATCAATGAAAAATCCAAAGGACCCCACCAAGAAGTGAACCCGCAACCTGCTGGCTTGTAGCATGGTGCCTCAACCAACTGTGTCAACACATACCCCCAAATACTTGGGAACTATCTATTTACAATTTATTTAAAAATGCTGAGAGTAACTCATATTACAGAACACTGCATGATAGGATGACAGTGCATAGTGAACTGTAAAAAGGTGTGTATACAATCAACCATGCCTCATTCACAGTATCACCTACTTTGTCTTTGCCTTGAGGAACTCAGGGATGGAAAAAAAGAAAAATCCAGGTCAGGATGAATGGTATCAGGGCCAAAATTAAACCTGAGACCTCCAGGTATGGAAGCAGAAGTGCTATATATTCAACTAGAACATGTGTTCCCAAGAGACTTGATATTAAAGTAACACTTCCATTTGACATTATACCATACACACAAGCATAAGGATTTCACTCTCCAAGCAGAAGTCATTATGTGCAAAGAAGTAAACATGAATGAATGCTCCTCAGCAGAACAACCAGGACTTTAATGCATTTTGGTTGGGGGAGATTTCCACTACAACATTAGTCTTTTGTAATGTATTTTTAATTTTACTTTTGCATTCAGTCATTAAAGTAAAGGTAAAAGGTAAGGTAAAGTGCACTATTGTACAGGCAATGAGGCTCTGTACCGGCCGTATGGCCCATGGGGGAATAGAGGTATAGCTCTACTCTTTCTTGACCATGGCACTAGAAGGGGGTGAGGGGTCAGTGTCACGCCCTGGCTGCTCTTTACCCCTGGGAAAGACCTGGTACCCATTGTACAGGAGGCTGGGCAGGCCCCAGGGTCGGTCTGGAGAGGTGCGGAAAATCTCGCCCCCACTCGGATTCAATCCCCGGACTGTCCAGCCCATAGCCAGTCGCTACACCGACTATACTACCCAGCCCACACATTAAAGTAAACACAAACAATAATTTTACCATCTCCTGGAATGTAACAAGGTTCAGTAAGTGATGTCTAGGTGGAACCTGCTGCCTGCAGCATCAGTGTCAATGTACCCAGCATCACATCCCATACAGTAAAGTCACCTTTATAGTCCATGCACTGATAGCCCCAAACCTTGCAGTTTTTTAACATATTTTCCTTCCATCTCTGATGACAACATTTTACATTTGCAGTATCAGTTATGTTAACACACCAAAGTTTAAGCATGTAGCATCAGTTATGCTAATATGAAGATTTTGCAGTATCAGTTGCCAATCTGTGCAAGTCTGACCTCCATGTTCTCAGATATTTATTTTTTAAAAGTTATTCCTCTATTCCAAAGGACCAGTAGCCACTTTCAGCTATTATCAGAATGGTTTATCACCACATTTACAATATGTACATCCAAATGCAAACACTTAAATTCCATTTGCTGACACTTTACTTGGATTGTCTACTTCTGACAGAAGAACTTTGAGGCATTTCACTCACAAAACCTTTAAAATTCCTGCTACCAACTGAATCACAATGGAGTGTGTGTCCAATTTATTTTATTCACAATGACTAAAATATTATTCACTAACAATGACAAATGCAAAGAACAAGGAAATGAGGCAGGGTAGTACCTTTGGTCCAGGATCATTACAAACCTAACTGATCTTCATTCACGACAGGGATAGGAAAGTACAAAGGGTTTAATTTTGACACGAGACTTAGTAATGCTGAATGAGTGATGTCATCAGGTAACACTTAGCAATGTCATCCATAAAAAAAAAATGTAGTGTCCCAATAAAAACCTACCCTGCTATGAGCAGGTTCCACTGTAAGCTGTGGACTCTGTGTAACAGAGACAGTGCATGTCACGAAGCCTCTGCCACATTCCTCTCAAGGTCACCCGTAAGTTCCTTACAAAACACACTTAATGAAGAAGAGTGCATGAGCACATACTAAGTACCTCTAGTCAAAAAACAGGAATTGCTGTGTCAAAAATATGCATGGCATAGAAATAAATGTCACAAAATTCTTCCTGATACTGGGTAACCTCTATGTGAAGGAAGCCTGCTTGTAGTAAGGAGGGCAGTGCTCCAGTCAGTAAACTGCTTCCCCAACTTCTCATGGGAACAAAATAAACACATATTAAAACAATAAACCATGCACTCCAGCCTCAGATGGGGTTCCAAATACAGAACAGAGTCATTTAACAAACAATTTAAATGCTATAGAAATGTATTTCACGAACAACTCGATGACCACTAAAGTAGGGCAACTGGGAAACAGCTTACAATGGACAGATGAAATAACTTTTTAACAGAGAACTGTAAATGCCGCTATTGCATATGGACAGAAACTACATAAAGAGTTCACAGACTTCTGCAGTTGGCAGCGCAACAACAAAGGAAAGAAGAAGCTCACACAGCAGACCCTGCATATCTTGCCATACCTAAGAGCAGCCGTCCACCCCCCACCAAAAGAAAGAGATCAGTCAGTATACTGATAAAAACAATGAGCTCCATGACTGAAACTCAATATAGTAAAGATCTTACCACTGACCATCACCAGGTTCATATTATACCTGTTTATCTCAAATCTAACCTTCTTGAACTAAACAGAACTATTAGTACAACTACACAGAGACATGCATGTGCACCTGCACACATGCACTGACGCGTGTTATGCATGCATGCATGCACACACACACGCGTGTGCACGCGCCAAATGCAGAGAACCATAATTTTTACCACATACAACAGATATCTTGAAATGCAACACTAAAATAATGCGTAGCCTTCACTACATCCCCATGTTACTCTGTCCAGAAAGAATAAACAGCATCAGCAACAACACGTGGTGGTGGCAGCGGCAGTAGTTGTAGTAGTAGTGCTGTGGCTGCTGTTGTTATTATTAAAAATACTTATTAAGAATGGAAGCTGACACTGTACTAGGGAACTGTTAATGAACTTTCACCCACTTACTGTTTTCATGTTGTGCCGTTCCAACGATGAGCTTGTTTGTCCAGGAGGTCTAAGGTGAGGTGTGGCATTTATGTAGTTCGGCGGGTCCAAACTTGAATCAGTAGGGTCCCCCAGTCCGCCATCACTCTTCCCAAAGAGTCGCTCAGCAGCAGACCTACTCAGTGTGCTGCCACCTCCTCGAGGTGGTTTGTTAGAACGATCAATTCTTGGAGGCAGCTCTGGTGGGCCCTGGCCAGGAGGAGACCGTGGCACAGGGGGTCCCAATCCTTGGTGTTGATGTGGATGTAGTGGTGGATAGTTAAGATGCATAGTTGATGATGTCACTGGGGGCTCATCATGATGTGGTGGTGGTGAGAAACCATATTTACTATCACCTCCTTGTGACCTGCGCTTGCTGCTCAGTGACAGTGCCAGGTTGTGACTGTGGCCACCATGGTGATGATGGTGGTTTAGGTGGTCCGACGGACCCAGTCCACCAGCTGAACCATTGTGACTCTCATAATTCTGAAATTTGAAAGGCATTTTTCAAGTGACCAGGAGCAAAAGATGGATTTGAATTCACATATCCAGTCCTGGCATCCTGCATAATGGCACGTTAAGAAAATGACAACAAATCGCTGTCATATAATTTAGCAAACATAATCAATGTGTATTTAATTACAATTAACAAATTATGCCAACCACCCATTACATGCAAACACATGAGCTACACAAAACATCATACATGCACAATAATCACTCCCAGCACCAAAACACAGATTAACATTTTCAACATGTGTATGTTCTGTACTCTGTCAACTTATACACATCTGTAGATTCCAGCCCTACTAGGACGTGATGCTGTGTTATTCGGTAGCCATACACAATACGCATGCCATCATATCCCAGAAGAGTGGAATTTGCATCAGCACAGCAGCAAAAACCTAAAACTCTCACTTACACACACTCACCTGTTTGTAATGGCTGCTGGGGGAGTAAGGTGGAGGTGCACTATAACCAGGTACCCCTCCATCCTCTTGTGTGGCAATGCTGGGGTCAGATGAGCTCTTCACAAGGCGAGGGGGCCCAGGCCCTGGCCCTGGTGGGGGAGCTGTGGACCCAGGGGGGACAGCACAGCGAGGCTCAGGAGAAAGGTCCAGGTCTGACTCTGGAGACGAGGCATAGGACAGGCGTGAGGTCATGGGAAACAGGAAGTCGTCAGACAGAGCTTCATCCGGCTGCAGAACACAACGGGCAGAGGTTAGACCACAGCTAACAACACAACACGACATGACACATCATGCATGCAAGTCAGTCAACACACTCAAACATGACATTTCACATTTAACCATTAATTTGTGTGTATAAAATTATTACACACTTTGCACAGAGCTCATAGCAACATTATTATCATGGCAAAGGAACAGTCTTAAGTGTACCCCCTGTGTCAAATACACTGACAGGATAATCATGCCTGATATATCTGTCAGTCATGACACCCAACACTTACAAAGGATGCAACAATGTACTGTGTCATAAATAGGCAAATTCAGAACAGCAGAGGTCTCTTTGTGTAGTTACAACAGTGACAATGCAGCAGTTGAAAACAAAGTGTGCAGCCTAAAAAATGAGTCTCGTACAACCAGAGTACGCACCTTAATTTTAACTTCGTGGTTTACAGGAATAATTTACTTCCATATTGACTGCAAATTCAATGGATAATAAACACCTCATGAACTGCCCTGAGTAAAATTGTATCAAGTGTTAAGTCATCACTTAATGTAAATTAATTTTGCTCATCTAAGTGAAAAATGTTCATCATTTTTATGTTGTACACTGTTTGCATACACAACAGGCCAACAACATAATTACAGGCCTGAATTTAGTTCAAATGGTTGGGGACAAATTAATATGCAATATCTTTTACATCAACTGGTTAAAGTGATCAAAATGTGAGGTTACATTAATCAAAAGCAAGGCACTTCAAATTGCCAAAAACAAAATCAACACAGATACATTCAGAAATATTACATCAATTACATCAGGGGGGGGTTGGAATTCTCAGAAACACATAAACCACAACTGTGCATCAACATAACTAAACGAACATACACAAGTCACACATCAGGTTAACTAATAACACAATGACATTCATATGTTACTTCACAGTGCAATTTCATTTAACAAGGGTCTAAGCAGCAGCAAGAAGAATACTGTGAATATTTTGCACAGTTCCAGCCATGCTAAAAAAAATGGCCACTTTCCAGTTACAAACACCAGCTCAACTAAAACTGTCAGTTTTCATTACTCTGTGGTATCACATAGCTATACTGCCCAAGGCATTACAGTAGTCTAAGTTGGAGTTAACCTCAGGCTACACCCTTCAAAGTAAAAGTCAGCATTTAATTTTATGAATGATTCAAGGTTCTCACAATAGTGACTATTAAGATTAATGAATTCTGGGATGTGACAGTCTGTACTTTTGTAGATACATAAAACAATACATATTTATATCCCAGAAGACAATAATCTTAATTTAACCTTATGTCATGAAATCTGAAGTTTGTACAGCAATGGCTATGAAAGTTACTGTCTTCAGGAATGTGATTCTGTACACTTAGGAACAATGGAACAAAAACTACATGGTGTCAGATCCCAGGAGACTTTCAGTGAGTTCTGCAAAATGCTGCATTTGGGGTAGAAACAGTTTAAGCAGCTAAGTACAAAACATAGTGCCACCTCCACTAAATTCAAGAGCACTGTGGGTGACTTAAAATCTGCACAAAAAAAAATCAGTAGCTATTTTCATGTGCACTTTCCATAAATATCATGAAAATGATGCTAAGAGGTTAAAACATATCCACATCCAGATTTTAATTTGATGTGATAATGACAGTTGACACTAAAAGTTGTCATACAAAGTTCATTTCTTAGTTTTTATCTGCCTGACATAACCTGTATTTTTCATGATGGTCCAATTCAAGATTCTTAATTTTCTAAAAAATGGTTCACCATGTTTCATCACAAAAAAAAAAACTACACAACTTACAAAACTCACACCTTGTTGAATTCTGTAACTTTACTGAAGTGACATGGTGGACATTGAATTAAATATAGGACTAATTCCTGACTATAGGCACAGTATATCTTTACAACAATAGGGTTGTAGAGGAAACAAATGAGCACCAGGACCAGTTCAGTACAGAAAATTACAGTAAAAAACTCCAGTACTAATGGGTTATGCTGATAGTACATGATACATAGCAATATTATGTTTCTGAATTTGTTTGTCATCTGAACTAAACACAGTTCAGAAACTGGAACTGTTTCCATCCTTTGCAGACAGGCTATGAGGTACCACCAAGTACCTTCCAACAGAAAGACCTAACCTTATCTGGTGGACAAATATCACATTTTAAAAATATGTGTAATCCACTGCAATTCATCATTCCATTTATGGATGGTACAAGAGGCTGTGGATTGTGATTGGAACTGCTCAGTAAAGTGCAGAAATCTTACAGCAAACAAACACAAGCATTGTCCAAAACAGAAATTACAGGCTTAAACAAAAAGTACTCATAAGCACAGTGATAAAAAAAAACAGGTGTCCACAACATATTTCTCACGTTTCAGAGTGTTTCATTTTCATAACCATGTTTCATAATTTGAGTAAAACAAAAATGAAAATGAGATCTTACACTGAAGGATTCAGAGCTGCACCTCTTGTAATTAGGCAAGATATCAAGACAAAACACAAACTCAAGAAGTTCAAGTGTTATGGTTTCAAGAGCAACTGCAACCATGTAGTTTGACAGTTTATCATTGCCTACACATCCGAGTGCACTTCTTAAAGTACACTATGTGCGACATAAAACACACTGCTAGAATTTCTTTCTGAAACCAAAAGTAATGCAAGCATACTGCTAGCAATGTAATTCCCATCATTTATAATTTCACTGCATTTGTTTGTAGGTGAATGTGTACTTTTCATCAATTCAGTTATTAATGCCAGATATACATTAAGCAGATGCTATTAGTCTGTCTAATTTGAAAAATGAACTATGATGTTCATGGCTCTTAAAAGTGGTGTGACTAAGTTCCATAACAAAATGACAGTTATCCACATCTGCTGGTAGGTAAGTGGATAGGACATTCTAGCATTGATGTGAAGGTCAAACATGCCAGGTCAAGTTGCAGCACCAGAATAAAGTTTCTTCTTCCACATATGTTGTATTTACATGAACGCTAATTTAAACTGTCAGTTTTATTATTCTACTACATGTTTCCAAAGTTATTTATACTGCAATTGGGAGGGATGCTGATATTTTGTTTATTTTCTGTGTTTTGTTGCTCACTGTCTTTCTGATATAAAGGGTCTGTGTTCAAATATGACTGAAGACAGTTTTGTACGCAAAGATCATCTTTATGTTTACCAACCCTGGTGAGATTCAAATCCATGACTGTCCAAACCTTAGCCTACTCATAATGACTATGCTATCCCAGCTACTCCTTGAAGTTCATGTTTTATGAAAAAGTTTAATTAATATGTTAGCCCTTGAAAGGTCTGTTTTCAATGTGGTATCTTTAATAAAATGTCCAGAACACCTGAGTTTCAACCAAAGATTGCAAGTTTCAGCTTAGACTCAAAAAGGGCCTGAACATTAACAATGGGTTAGATTAATGTTCATCCCACTAATATACAATCTTTAACCAAGACAATGTGAATTGAATGCAATCCATGGATGAAGCACTCTGAGATTCTGGACACCATATTAAACATGCCAGGTCCTGGAAACAGCCCTTCCAAGGATTAAACATACTAATTCACATTTACTGAAACAGGTATGCTTTAACCTTCATACTATTAGAGTGGGTACTTAAATTTCAGGGCATGGTTTATGAAGAAATCTATTATTTGAACAGAATAAGGTAAAATTATTAAATAAATGGCATTTTGTGAAAAATAAAACAGACATGATGTGGCATGTCTTGAAAAATGCAATAAATTTCAATGTTGCCTAAATATATCAAATGAATTTCTAGGGGTGTTTTCCATTAAAATTGTGAAGAAAAAAAAGCACACATGTAAAAAGTGTGCTTTTTGCAAATACAACTGGTTGTCTAGCAGTCAAATTCAAACATGTGGGTAACAAATCACAGAAAAATACCAAATACCTGCTTCCCTGACACCACTTCTAGCCTCATCATTGCTGTAAAAATAACCCTTATATATCAACACTAGTCTACCCACTTGTCTATCAGTGAGTATGAATGTTCCAGTGAAATACAATCTTCTTTGCACTTTCCCATGGAACCTCTACTCTTTAAAAAAAACTGACATGAAGACAGAGTGGTTTTTGTTTAATTTATACATTAGCACAAACACTTGTAATTAATGAGAATTAGAGAGAAGCCACATACATAAAATGGAAGAAAATTTGAATGATTGAAATTACGATACAAGCTGTAGATGGTCAACCAATAAATCTTCAAGGGTGATGCAGATGGATAAGCATGTTTCAGCACATAAACCAATTGTAGCTGCTTTCTGCTATTTAAAGTCATAACTGCCTGATTAAGTAATGGAAGTTCAAGTTCATCTACAGCAGCCTTGCATGTGAAGTGGGTGTTTCTTTGATCACCAAGCAAATGTAAACATTTGATTCCAATTCATGAAACAGCTACAAAAATATATGAATTGATGAAGACTCTTCATGGAAATAAACACTTCCAATACACCAGTCTCCTAATGATGTAAAAGACTTCAGAGAGATGTGAGGACCTCAAAAATGACCCAAGGAATGGCCAGCTGTCAACTGCTCAAAATTTTGAAGCAGGTGCAAAATTTTGTTGACTTTGGCCAGAGCAATTGATTTACCCTAAAACTGATTATCAATTCCATGTTAATAAGGAGGGGTTTAATAAGATTCTTCATCAAGATTTGGGGAAGCAGAATATCAGTGCGAAATTTGTTCCGCTGTCTCACAGATGAGCTCATTCTGCCAAGACAGTGAAGTGCTTCCTGGCAAATGATGGTATGCTGGAAATACACTACCCACTTTATTACCTGACCTCATAATAACCAACTTGTGTTTCTAGTCCCTGAAGTGAAATCTGCCTCAAGGGAAAAAAATATTTCAGGACATCCAGGCATCAAGAAGAATGCAAATGCCAAATTAAATGATGTTCCTTTGGATACCTTTGGTGACTTACATGCAGCTTCAAGTGGCAACTTGTTGGAAAACTTCAACTTTCTCTACTTTCAGTTGTGAAAAAGTTGTTAGGCATTTCTTGGTAAATATTCCCTGTGAGATTTGAGGCTTCCTTCAACAGCATTGATGTTGGCGCTTCTGGTCTTCTGGGACGTTACACTATGCATTGAGTCATATGACATATTCTGATGTTTCAAAGGAGCAGTGCAACTTCATCTTCAACAGCTGAGGTCATATCAGGTCATCTAGGACCTATCAGTCTTGATTATGAAGGTGTTACACTGCTTTGAAATGTCACGGTACAGCAAATTACCCACTACAAAGCATATCATCCCAGAAGACCAGCACCCTAAAAGAAACTTGTTACAGTATCCTTGAAAGAATGAAAAAAGTTTGTGGACCAAGACTGAAAACTGTCTCATATCCACCACAATGCAAGAGGCACATGTGTAACTTTACTAGAGTAACCTCAAAGTGTATCATGTCTTTCATTTCTGCATCCCTGAATCATGTACCATGGTAATGAAAATAAACTTAATGTACCCTGAAGCATCATCTACCTGTATTTCAGGGATATAAAAATGCTGATAGCTACGTGAACACTCACTAAAACAGTGCTGAATGACACAATCATTTTCCAAGATGGTGAAAGGTTGAAACAAGTAAAAGCAGTATGCCAGCAGCAGTGACATGGAACAGCGGTGTAATTCAACCTCATGCTGGGGTACAGTCACTCACTAATAACACATAACAGGCATGTCTTAGTAATGACATGCAGGAATGCTGTTACACGCAAGGTACAGAATGACTTTTTATTATTTTACAATGGCTGTTTTTTTGAAGAAGTGTACAGACTGTCTCTAACATATGTACAGGTTTGGTTCTGCACGCTCTTACGTAAGTCTAATGTTATATTTCAGAAATTACCAAAAGTAAGTACATATTTTGTGTGTGTGTGAAATGAAGATACTACAGAACACTGATGCCACATCACAGATGTGACTGTGATGTGTATCAACATATGCATCACCATGTAACCTGACCACTTATCCCGTTACATAAATTTGCATGTGCAACGTGAAGTTAGAAGTTTTCACATGAGGCTAGATCAAGTCATGTGGAAATAAAGGACAATATTAACAGAGGAATTTCAATTCAGAAAGAACACACACAGTTCAACATTTGTTCACTTGTTCATAAAAAACAACTTTATGGGCTTATGAGTACACCAAACGACATTTTGTTTGTGGTTCCAACATGAACATTTAAAGCCAAAAGTATCATAGACACATTAAATTTGGGACAGTAATACTACTGGAGAATAGCTGCAAATGGACAGCATTATTATGCCATTTGGCACACTTTTCCTGGAATTTTTCTCTAAGCTTTCCACCAAGGTCTGCTGCTGCTGGCTAGGCATTTTACTTAACCTGTCACACTCCATGCAACACTCAAATAAAGCCAAAGAACTGCTCAGTGACCACTGGAAGGAAAGAGTTGTTGTTGTCCAACAGATGGCTGGGCTCCACCACAATTTCATATGGGGACAGGTATGGAGGAGGAGAGGGGGGAAGGGGCATGAGATACATGTCTGATAGGAACTCGATCGGCTGAGAGATCAGAAAAAAATGCATTAGCACATCAAATTTGAGGCACTGATGGCAATGCATATTAAGTTCACAGTCTTCTGGAATGTGACTCCATTTAAACCGGTACAGAAGTACCAGAGTTTGAGGAATCCTGCTTCCTCCATCTTCAGAATTCTGCTAACCACACCACACTGTGTAACACCCCACAAGACAATGACCTTAATGCACTAGTAACTTGTGATGGAATAACTTGACAAGTAAGAAGGACAGCAATGCACATTTAAACAAGCTTAAGCGTGTCAAGTAAATAGTCTTCTTTCTTGTCTTTAAACAGCCATGTATCTTAAGTCTAGAAGTGCAAGAAAATATTCCTGTAATGTGCAAGTACCACACTTCTCAGAAACAAAAAAGCTCAGAATATGCATGTAATAAAGAGCCAATAACTGTATCTTCAGAGTAATCTTAGATATTAAGAAATCATCAGCAGAATCTCAAGGAGTTCAGAAATTTGTTTTTCAAAACAGAAAATGGGTAAGTCAAATGATAAAAGAATGACAAATATATTTTTGAAAGTATTTTAGCTGTCAATTCAGCTCCTAGCATCAGATAATCACAGTGCAAGGTTATTTCCAAACATGGAACTACATTACCTCCATTTATTTTTCATAAGTATTCTGGTTTCCACAATACATGAACACAGATTCACTCATGAACCCCCAAGACATACCATTCACACAGATCTGGTTAGCATGACAGCCACAGTCCTGTCAAAATGATATGCGATATAGTACATTACAGTCATTGGTGTTTTTTACACATGTCTATGATGACACACATAGGCAGCAGACAATTACAACAAATCATAATTGACCCACTGCAATATTCAAAATCTTATTTTTGAGTGCATACAAATTATAATTCTATACTGTTTATTTTAATAAACTATGTCTTCAAAATATATATAATATCCAGGGGGGTGAATACTTTCAAGCATTCACATGACCCACAGGTATGAAGTTGAATTCCCATACAATAGGATAGCAATATTCTGAAGGAAACAGTGTTCCTAGGTAGATACCCCATGCCCAGCACTGACAACAAGCCAAGCCATCCAAGTTTAATATGTCCTAGAAGAAAAATTTTGCTACATGAACCACTAGAAGGCAGAAGCAATTCCTCTTATGGACACCGTCTATATGGCTCTCAATTCATAAAACATCCCAGCTGTTGCATTACTATCTTGTTCTTATATTTCCTTTGGTATATATACAGATAAATGTATTCTTTGATCAAAAAAGATTAAAGAAGAAATGATGCCTGCCATCTGTTGACAAAATGAACGAGAGAGACAATATCTGTGAAGCATACTGTACCTATATTTTAGACTTGTAGAGAATTTCAAGAAAACTGTGAAATACCTAAACATGCTTTTCCACATTTTACCCAACATACACAATAAAATTTCTCTCCATTTTAGCAGAAGCTTTACAGCTGATTGTAACTTTGTTATGTTCTTCATACTGGAAGTTTCTTCACCATGAGCATAACCAGTTAATCAATTATATACCCACTGCTAAGATCCCAAGGAAACATACATATTTTAGTAAAAGGTGTCTTGTACATATTAGTATGTCATAAGCAGCATAGGACTTCATGTAAATTGTCAGTTACTTCTGTCCAATTTTAACAAAAATATGAACATGCCTGCAAACTGTAGCAAAGCTCCTCACTATAAAATTCCAACCCCCCATCCCCCTCAAAAAAAACCTTCCAATAAGGATGGAGTTCTTCCATGCATGCAGACAGACACTACAAAGCTAGTAGCTACTTTTTCCAATTTCAACTGCACAGCTAAAACTAGAAGACTCTGAAGGAAAATTTCAAAAAATTTAAACATCTGGGATGGTTGTGAACCAAGCAGCCAACTACAACTTGGGGAAGACGCTGATTGACCCTGGGTTAAAAATAAGTAACAGCTGAATTAACTTACACACAGCATTGCCTAATCTATTCTGTTACATGTTCAACAGGACAGCCAGTGTCTGCAACATGTACATGTTAACTCACACCCTACCTTGCTCTCGCTCAGCCACACAGGTGAACTCTGCTGTTTGTCTATGAGTTCCCGCACCTTCCTGTACCAGGATTCTGGGGTAGTGAGCGTGATACTGCAGCTAAATGTGTGGCCCCAAATCTTCTCCAGCTTTTGGCACTGTTCAAACAGCTTCTTGCTGCTCCTGTGTGCTGCCCTGCAACCAGCCACTTGTGTTACCACAACCTGTACCATGTACCTTGCAACAGCCTTATCTGTTCCTCTAACCACCACCATCTTAGACAGGCTGTAAATGGTGTGCAAGCAACTGCTGTCTTTGGTATATTCATCTGTCTGTCCACATTTAATCACTACATTCTAGGTAAATGGACTTCATGCATGACAACATGTGTTAAGTCAGAATAATTTATGAAAAAGGTTATAGTTCTGCAGATGGGAGATTCATTATTTTTATATATTTGTGATTAAGAAAAATGCAAAGTTACAATAAAAACATGATAATCTTAATTAAAATAAATAACAGATCTGCATATTAAGGCAAATCAGTAATTTCAATATAGATGAAGCAGCAACAAAATATTCTCATCATTGAAAAGTAATAGTGTGCTGCTGTGGTTTTATAAAATCCGATACAGTTATAGACTATCTCGTTTAACCATAAATGAGCTTTCATTTTACTGAACATGGTATCCTTCAGTTTGTCTGATCAACTCTACAACACGGTACTTTATTTTCTGTCCTAGCATACATACTATGCACATCATGATGCAGTGATGCCATGTGTTTGGAATTTCCAGCAGCACAGACTGAAATGTCATCAGTGTTCATAATCATATTTGCTTCAACAAAGCAAACAAAGCCACTTTGTACATTAACAGTATTTACATTTGCCGAGTGCTTCGTTTTACAAAGTGCACAAATGTAACACTCTACGGCACATACATATTTCATTAAATTTCTTTATGTTTCAGTTCCTCTGAGGTACAATACACAAAATGAGTATAAAATTTGTTAAGGATCATTTACACAGTTATTATGTAGTGTTTTCTTACCATGAATTAAGAATTAACTTTAAACTTTTAAAGCCTACTGTTTACGTGATTCACAAACAGGTTCAACATTCAACAACTGTATGCTCTGCCCACACTGTATTAATGTGTTTTGTATTTATCTGAGAACAAACAGTGATTTGTGTCACTTACGCCATAAAATGATTGGTTTTTATAACCTAGATAAAAAGTGTTTACTGCGTGGTATGAACTGGGTCTTTAAATAAAGCAGTCTGCCATTCGTCTTTAAAGGGTTAAAATAAGTATTGTTTTTGACTTGCGAGAACAGCTTTGACCTTGGCAATGGTGGCACTGGGACAAATCATACCATTAGATGTTTCTTATCAGCAACCAATGTATTCCATTTAAAAATACATTAAGCCACAGTGTAGTAGTGTCTCATATGTCAGAGTTATTAATATTGTCTGTTATATTCTGTTTGATTATATCTGTCCATAAATTTTGACCTCAGGTTTGCTACAAACTGAACACCTCACAAATGGCAACCAGTGGAAAGTGACTTGTGCAGTGAAAGAGGCTTATGTTTTTCACACGATGTGTACATTTTTCCAAGATAAATGGGTGCGTCCTCAGGTTGTGAATGGAGGAAAGGCCTCCAATATGGAGGATAGCTGCGAATATATTGAATAAGCAATCGCAGACAGCCAACAAGGGATGGTCATACAGATTGGGGTTTGGGTGAGATGCTAACAGTACCTCACAGTAAAAACTCGCCTTGTTACAAAACGGATACCTGTGCATCAGGCCTGAATTGATCCTTTGGTACAACCTAAGAAACGGAAAAGGGACATGAGATTTGGTATATGGGATGTCAGGAGCCTGTGTAGGTCAGATCACTTTCGACGGTAATCAGAGAATTAGCTAGATACAAATTAGATTTAGATGGTGTACAGGATTTTAGGTGGAAACAAAACTCATCAATTGTGAACAGAATTTTTTGTACACTATAGCATAGTATCAGCAGTTATGAGAGAAGAGTTTGTTAGTGATAGGAAGTCATATGTAGTTCTGAGAGGTCGCTGGTGTAATATCATTACTTTGAATGTGCATGCACCATTAGAGGAGAAAAGTGATGATTCAAAAGACAATTTTTATGAGGAACTAGGCAGGTTTTTTATCATTCCCCTAACTACCATATGAAAATTCTGTTAGGAGATTTTAATGTAAAATGGGGGAGAGAGGATATTTTCAAACCAAAAATTGGGAATGAGAGTCTACATGAGGATAATAATGATAATGGTGTTAGAACAGTAAACTTTTCCACACCAAACACCTACTTGTTAAGAGCATGGTGTTCCCCCACCAAAACAATCATAAGTACTCCTGGACCTCTCCTGTTAGGAAGACTTACAGACAGACTGATCAAATATTGATAGACAGGAGATGGCATTTGAGTATACTCGATATACAATCCTTCAGGGGAGCTGACTGTGATACTGATCACTCTCTGCTGGTTGCAGAAGTTAGAGAAAGATTGGCAGTAAATAAACAAGTGGCACAGAAGTTTGATGGGATAAGATTTAATCTCAGAAAGCTAAATGAGCTGGAGGTTAGGAAACAGTATCAGATTGAGATTACAAACAGGTTTGCAGCTTTGGAGAACTTAAATGATGGTGTGGACATAAACAGGGCTTGGGAGAACATTAAAGAGAATATCAAACCTCAGCTAAATACAGTCTAGGTCTGCATGAATTGAAGCAGCATTTACCATGGTTTGATGAAGAATGCTTGGGTTTTTTAGATCAAAGGAAGCAGGCTAAAATGCAAAGGTTACAAGATCCAAACCAAAGCAATGTAGATAATCTAAATAATCTAAGAAATGAAACACTCACATCCATATTTTTTGGCTTGTTTCTTTTCAATTGGACTGTGGTAGACTTGCTACACAAACACTATAGGTCCTGACTTAGCATTTTCTGTAATTCTATCAGCATTATCACATATTGTATTATGCTACTGTAAGGGAATCTAACATTGCGACATATGTCAACAATTTGTTCACCTTTTTCAAGGTGGCTTATTACAAATAATTTCTCTTCACTAGTGACTGTCTTTTGCCAATTTTTCACTTGGACTGCACTATGTGATGTAGATTTACATTTCCCACTCATGTTGGTAAGAAAAGTCAATGCTGTAGAAGAGGAAACTAGATGAGCCACATGATTATATCACTAATGTAATGAATCCACACACGTGACTGATGGTGTGACAATGACATCACTTCCTCCTTGTCTCCAACACAAAACAAGAGCAACCACAGATCGTGTATGCCACATCACGTTACACCAAAAATTACATGTATCGTCTACACCAAATCACATTAAACCGAACATTATAACGTAAATTTGAAAAGTGGTGTAAATTTTCATATTACATTAAAGTGAAATCACACAAAACAAAATAGGATTAAAAAAAAGACCTGCGTGTATTTGTGTCACACATTTCTTCCAAATGGTATTAAAAGCTGAAAAGCATTACACCTTACACATCAGGAGTGTTTTACACATAAGGCATGCCCAAATTACATAGTTTAATTTTGTTAAATCCTATTTCGTGGTAACCCTGTAACTGAATCTTAACAAGTTTTAAAACCTATTTCGTAACTTGTACCCCTGAGGATGATTAAAAATTGTATCAAAACATGTTGGGAACTTAATAAAAGTTGATAAATTGCATGTGTGTTTTAGATGGAGAAAAATATGCAGTAAAAAACCACTTTCTGTTCAGTGTACTGGTACTGTCCCAGTAATGTTCATTCTCTCTGCTTTTTCTAAATCTTTGTCTTCCAGTCACATTGCTGCTATTTCTATAAGTATGTTAAAATTCCAAACACATCATTTCCTTTCACACAGTTAAACTTTTGGGACAGATACAGAAGGAGTTATGCAATAAACACAGTGTAGCAAACATGTATATAAATACAATTTGTAAAAAACACCACTGATAAGTGACAGAAGATTAGACTGCCTACACATCAAAAACTACCAGATATGGGGATATGCTGAAAGATGAGGGAAGAATTTGATCAAACTTCTACTTAAGGTACCGTATCAGGTTGGATACAGATAAAATGAGGTTTGAATGCCTCAAATTAAACACCACAAAAAACTGGAAAAATATATACATATGTATAAACAAACAGAATGACAAATGGACAGAGTACAAGCAAATTGTGGCTTCAGCTTAAGTTCACTAGAGGATGACATAATAAATGAGACCAAAGAAATAACAAAATATTTACAAGTAAGCAAGTTCAACTAGCACCATCTATCCATCCATCCATCTGTCCATTCATCCATCCACTGTATCATGCATTATGAAATGTTTGTTTCTGTACATCAGGCATGCAAAACCTTACGTCAACATGTTATGTCGTGAAGTGCACAATCCAGTATAATAAAGAAATACGGAGGTTGAAGATAAATCACTACTGATCGACCAAAGAGAAACTTTTACACATACGACATATATATACATATACTGTATATATATACATATACTGTATATATTTATATATAATATCAGCAATAGTATATAGTTAAGACCTTTCCATTATGGGACAGTAAGAAGGACTGTCCAAAACAATCACAATGGCACATTGGCCAGTGCATTTTGTCTTGTGAAATAATGTGTAGTGAGTATGATTTATGTCTGATTGGTGAACTTAGCCAACATTTGTTGACCTTCTAAAGCAACCAAAAAAGAAAAACGAACTAATACATACACACACACACACACAGAATTTATTGCTTAATCTTTCTTCTGGTATATAAGAATATAAAGATATGGTGCCAATATAAGCTCAACAGATAGTTAGTTCACCTATTACTCTTTTTAACTTAACTACCTTTGTGAGGATAGCATAGCAGTTTCCCGTATTCTGCTATGTAACTTTTCAACCAAGCCATTACAGACCACTCCACATATATACTTACTAATTTCCTAATGCTATTAATCCTTTGACAACAAAGGACAACTACGATGGTGCAATGGACTTCTGAGAAAGCAGAAAAACCACTAGAGTTGTCAGGCAATAACAATGCAAAGTAAAGGGTTGTCCATTTACAACACAGTCTTCTGCAGACTGCACTGGGCACTGAATTCGGGCACCAAAGGGTCAATACCAACCTGGTGGCTGATTGAAATTGTATCAGTGATACTAACCATTACATGGTCTTGAAGATTCCTCTGGTAATGGAGTTTCAAAATCTATAAGACAATTTTCAACAGCTCAACAACTTCATGTTTAAGCAACATCTGTATTTAGTGCATGCTTGATGGTGATAACTACGAACACTGCAGTTACACAAGTTGGTTCTCAAAAGGAGACTGAACATAAACATACATACAAAACCTGGAAGGAAAGTTGCTTACATGTCAACAATTACAAACATGTAAGCAATGCACAACTTTGGAAACAGAGACAGTTAAGTTCCAAGTAGCAACAATCTGCAATACTGAAAATTATGTAAAACAGATTAGGCAATAAATAGTCACATTTTTAGGTGCATTTGCATAAGTTTCAAAAAGCACCCATTAGATTCATCAAGCCGATCCATCTGTCTGCATGCATCAACTCAGCCCTCAGTGGACAAAGTCTCATGAAATTTGATACAAGAGAATATTACAAATATTTGTTGAAGAACTCCACATTTGATTAAAACTGGACAGCACTTTACATGAAGACCTATGTACATTTGTACTGTTGACGTAAGTACAAAATATTTTGTAGCTTGACAAAGCAAAGGGAATCAAGTTAAGCCTTTCAATGGCAACACTCAAAAGTTCTATGTTGCTGACAGCAATGTATGGCTCAACAACACAAAGGCAACACAGTGTTGTTTCCATGGTAACAATGGTTACATGAATGCAGAACAGTGTACCATTATATGTACACTACATCATTTATCATTCTTGCCAGCCTCACCTTATACAGTGAAATGTTTAAGGGAAGGTGACATTGCAAGATTATCAGAATTTAAACATTCTGTATCTCAGAGTAAGGAATAAGGTCAGCTGGGAAGTCCAGCCTTAATACTGTGTGTGTGTGTGTGTATGTGTGTGTGTGTGTGTGTGTGTGTGTGTGTACGCATCTGGTCATTATGCATGCTTTGCTTCTTCCACTTATCCAGTACATACATAAAGAAATGTTACGGTTTAATCAGTCACAGTGTTACAGAGGTACAAAGGAGCATGCCAAATGTGAGCAGGCAACAATACACTTCTGTACTCACCAGCTGAAGACATCCATGAATGAGCTAGCAACGAAACAAATACAGCATTACTCATGTGTGGTCCGCATTTCAAATAGTGGCTCCCAAGCTTCCGGTGTAAAAATGGTTGCAAACAATACTAACTTTGACTTTTAGGGTTTAGTCATGTCATATGTTGAAAATGTTCTAACATTTTGGCATAAATTTCAGACACCATCTCCTGGATGAATACAGCATGAAAAGGATGTGGCTGATATACGATCAGAAACAAGGGTGAGGGTGTGTATGTAGTGTGGTCCCATACCATGGTAAGCAGTATTGAAATTCAGAAGGAACTCTGGAGGAAAGAGGTGAGACCTGACTTTACCGAGCTTGTATCCAAACTCATATATAAACCTAGAGGGGTGTACCTGTTCATGTAGTGCCCTCATGAAGCACGAACACTGTCAACATCATGGCAAAACCCTGAGAGTCAAAAGTACACATCAGATAAAGAACAGAACAACCTAATGATGCAAGCTTCAAACACATTTCTCTTTCCCAAAAGTTACCATACTTGGGAACCACTGTATTCTGTATGAGGTTCAAATTTAGCAGTCTTTTATGACAAGCAGGTATGTCATGCACTTTTTGTTACTACAAAACAGAAAATAGCAGATCATGCATTACATACACTGTGATAAAAAAAAAAAGCAAAATGTCACCTGTGTCACTCAGAAAGACTGGCATGTTATCAGTGTTGCTTTAGCATTTTGAGATCAACCTAAATAATTGCAAGCATGGCTGAAACAATTTCAGATCAGTCTGAAGGTGTACAAAAACTGAAAGCACAATGGATGAACATACTTCAGGATCAAGAGAAAGGCTTTCATGCACTGCTGAAACACAATCACATCAACCTTAAAAATTGCAAGCAGTGTTCAAATATTTCCACATCATTCTTTACTGTAAAATGCAACACATTCTTACAGTACACAAGTAATTTCCCATGCTGACGTCAACAACATTACATGCAGATCTTTCGTGTCAACTTTCACTCATATCAGATAATAAATGTGGAAACTACTGGCAGAAATTTGTTTATGCCCTTAGAGTTTAAATTTTCATGAAAAAATCACCCCACAAATTCTTGCAGACAATTACTGTACTGAATGTTATCCAATTGGGATGGAAAATGAAGAAAATCTCTGATACTGAAATTAACTACGTCAGTCAGACAGAAAACATGGACAGAAATTCAGCCACACTCTTTAATATAATAGAACTATTACAAATTTTCACAAAAATCACACCTACTCAAAAATCTTTTTGTAAAGAACTCATACATCCAATTTCATGTAAATCCAGCAGCTGGTTTAGCCACAGAAGAACAGTGACTCCACACAGTGATTTACTTTTTAAATGATGCCTAAAAACCACAACAATGGACAATGTTCAAAGAATTAGTCATGCTTATTGCAGAACACTGCACAGTTGAACTTCCAGGTCAACCAAGACGCTTACAAACATTGCTGAAACAGCCCAGTCAACCTAGACACTTGCAAACATTGCTGAAACAGCCCAGTCAACCTAGCTGCTGGCAAACATTGCCGAAACAGCCCAATTAACTTGAAAACCTGTCAGCACTTCTGCAACACTTTAGCTTTTTAGTATTTAAAAGCATATTCCTGACACAAGTGACATTTTTGTATAATTAACTAAACTTTGAAAAAGTCTAAAAAAGCTCAGTTTTCCAGAAATGTGCCATGATATCAAACAGCTCTAAATGTAGGAAACTACCATTACACACTTCAAACATAGCACCATCAGAGAAAACAAGAGGGCAACACAAACTGCAACTTCACAACTAACTTACTTGGACAGCCCTGCCCTAAGCTCTTTAATAACATGTTTAGACTCTGCACGAAGGAAAATGACTATGGGGTAGAACTGGGCATAGTTCAGTCTGTCGACTGCATTTGGTGTGATATCCAGCAAGGCATGCTTCCCACGGTCCATTATCTCACGGATAGCACTAAGACGAATGATACCAGATGACTTCTGACTTTTTGGGACGTCATCCAAGTTGCTGTCCAACTCTGCAAACATATAATATCCTATGCCTCATGTCTTACACACTCAACTTGGATCCCTTCAAGAAATTCCAGTTACTATTGAAAAAAAAAAGCCACTAATCCTTTATGCTCATCTGTCAGAAAATGTCAAACTTCACAGACTTCCTTAACTTGACAGAGTACTTGTATCCTCCTTGTCTTCCAGTGGTAACATTTGATTTTTATTTGCATACCTGCTGAATACAGAACTTGAACTCAAGAAGAAGGCACTGAAATGATGTTATTGTAATAGCAGTTGTCCTTGTCATATTAAACAACTCTTAATTTAAAGAAAACTCTACACACTGTTTGCCTCATTGGTGTATGCGCACAACACAAGCAAGCTGACTCACGTGGAGATGTGAACTTCTCTGGGAAATCTTTGAGCATCTTCTCACGAGCAATATCCGCCACGGGGCCAAAGAGTACCACAGGCCGCACAAACCCAGGGTGCCTCAGTACCACCCTCTCATATGCTGGGAACTTGCTGATGCTGTCAGCAAATACCACATCATCCCAGTGGTCCTGCAACATAGTGTTCCTAGTATGGTGAGAACTACATCCTACTTCAATTTTGTGGCAACATCATACAAGTCACTACAAGAATAATCATAAATCTGATGGCTATAATAACGAACCAATAGCAACTTTTACACAATTTCCCTTTCTGTTTTACTGTTATAAGCTACAAGCACAAACCTATATGATTCTCTCCAAAGTAGAAGAAACATACATACAAAACTATTACTATCAACTGTTTCTTAACCTCCCTTGCTATCTCCTGGTTTCTCCAGAAATACACTAAGGTCTGATCTTTGCAGACCAATAATCCTTCCCACCCATCCTATTTTTAGGGTTACTGCTTCCTGATACAAATTACCTTGTGGTGTATTTTTTTTGGTTGAGGGGGGGGGGAGTAAAACTATGAAACTACTGTCATCAGTTGTCACACACAACAAGCTACCAGAAGAAACATCAACAAATGTAAACAGAAGTAACATGATACACAGCACACTACTGTATTAAGTTAAGCTGGGACAGCAGGCTTGGCCAGTAATCTGTATGGAGAAAATTATGATGTGGGAACACTTTCAAGTAAGTAAGTAAGTAAGTAAAGCTGAAAGACCCTAGAATATACCATAATAAATATGTCTTGGGTACATGCTACAGGATGTCATGGGTTCAAGTACCAGGCTATGAGCTGGATGACTGAAGAATCCAGGTTTGTTACCAGTCAGGAGCAGACTTGTCTTCTACAGTGTGTCTGTGCAAGCTCAAGGATTTACCCAGCCTTCCAATCAATGCGTATCAAGGGTTCTTTCTTTAAGGGTGAAGTGAAGGGACAAGAATGACCACTCACACTCATTTCATGCCAAGATTAAGAATATACTGAGCTGCTATCTCCACTTTACTATAAGCCCCATTGTGTGATAATTAAGCACAGGTATAATTTTACCTGCTCTGTACTACAGGAATGGTCGAATAAACCTGTTAATCTGAAAAGCCAGTTATACTGTAGCAGGAGAAGTATGTCGTAACAAGATACAAAGTTCCACACAGTAATTGTGAGAGGTTTAAGTCCATTCCCAAAATGCTCTGTTCAAAAACTATGTCAGTTGCACAAAATTTAAGAACTCCCATGAAAATGCTTTCCTGGAACAACATAAGCCTTTGGTACCATGGACAGTCACTTGAGAAAAGACCTGTGCAGCACTTTCAACTTCATAAAGGACAATTCTTACTGACCCTGCTGAGGGACTTGGAACGTCGATGGCTGCCACGTCTCCTTCTAAAGAAGCTACCACGACTCTCAGATGCTGTCAGCTCTTTCTTCGTAGCATTAAACTGTGCTGTTGCCAGTTCCTCAGCACGTGACTTGTTTGGGATGATGCCTTTCTGAACCTCTTGATTATTTCTCCCTAAACCAATAAATCGTCCATTAACATGGAAACATGAATAATAAAAGTACATTTCTGTTGATAGCAACATTATCAAAATTTTATAATTAATTAAAAATATTGTCAGAGCATAAATAAGTTTTTGTCATAGACTGTTTCCAGTCAATTAAGATTTGCTTAATCCTGTAGCTGATTAAGAACACAAAATGTTCCAATATGGGCATCCTGAACTACAAGATTTTATATAATTTCTAAATTTAATTTTTAATACAGAACATGAATGTGTTAAAATAAAACAAGGCATTACCAGCAAAACTCCTAAAGTTTACTTTCCTTCTCCATAGGTGTCCCGTTCTACACATTTATCAGTATTACTATTATTTTATTTCATGTCTGTGAAAAACTCTCTACTGAAATAGTTACGTCTGTCAGATATAACTTCAAAATTTCACTCTGTCACCTTGTTTGTAATTCTTAGCATACACCATGCACAATGTGTAGGTATATTGTTGGTACAGCTCCACGCCAAGTAGTTAAAGTAGATGGTTACAATACACACACATACACAAACACATATTAAATGGTGATCTCTTAAGTGCACTTTCTTTCTTTATTTCTTTCCTTCCTTCCTTCAAGTTTAAAGAAGCAACAAAAATTATATGCATGTTTTATTTACAACTACAAGATACAAGTACAAAGAGAAACCAAGGCAAACTATGTGCAATACAGGTATTACAAGAGTAAATGCTTGAGAAAATCATTTGTAATATCAAGCTGCAAATTTTAGGGGTGTCATCACTGATTCATGTACATTCCTTGCCTCATTTTCAAAGTCATACGTTCATGAGAGAGTAAAATCGTGTCAATAAGGTAGCGCACTCACCAATACGATACACTTGCCAGGAACCCACAACACCATTGTGAAGTGTGTCCACAACATGGAACACATCACCTTTCCGGAAACTCATCTCACCCTTATTTGGTTGGTCATAATTAAAATGAGCTCTGCAATTAAATGAAACAAAACACACATTGATAAGACACCCCAGTGTGTGATTCCGGATGCCTTGTAGAACGTGTAATACAATCTCATGAAAATTTAGAACTAAATCTTATTGGCAGTCTGTTATAAGGATGAAATACTAGCAAACTAGAGTAGAAATTTTAAAACATCTTTGACACATGTATCAGTCAGCACAACAGGACATGTGTTGGAGATTATGTTGTTCAACAATGAGATAAAAACTTCAAGATTATGTCAGTCAAAAATAGGATAAAAACCTCTTGTGCTACAATTTAAAATGGCTTCTGATACATAGAGCAGAAAACTACTCAGAACTCCTGAGTTGCAGAAAGGCTATAGTAGTGACAATGCAGTACTGTAATTTATTATGCATAAACAAGAAACTTTGAATACAAATTTCCTACAGTTCTTGTAACATTATGAGTACCACCATGTTTTTTAATACCTTTTCTCCCAATCTACAATAATTTCTGTCCTAAGCCAAATGATGTCACTTTTATTCCACTGTTAATTGTTTCAGACAGCGATGAGTGTTGCACTACCTACAGGGTGAAGTGAATACATTCCCTTAAAGGAGAAGCAATATGTCAGAAGAGGGAGTGAAGGGAGAGAGCAAGATGTTGTATCAATCTAATTGAAGTTCTCACACTCCAGTTTATTAAAGTTTCTTTAGCAAAATCCTCTCACCCACTCATTAGTACCAATCTTTGCAAATTTACAAATCAAAATGCTAACAAATTTGTTTTCCCCAGAAGTGTGATGTTAGTTTTAACAAATCTCAATCCTGCTGGTTTAATGGGCCAAATAAAAACAGGTACAGCCAAGTCCTACCAGCTCCTTTTTACATACATATTCCAGACAAACTATGTTTATAAAAGGATCAACTCACTTGATGTGAAATGAGTCCCCTCGCTGACTTGCTACTATCTGCTCATACTCGTCCTTCCGATACTGCACAATGAGATCAATTTGGTCCTGCAGACTGAGCAGGAACAACACAGCCTCCTCTCTTGTTACTCCTTTCATATCCATGTCATTCACCTGGTTCAAACATGTATTTCATTACACACTCACCACAAGCTCAAGAAACAGAAAATCTGTAATCACACCTCCTTCTGTGTTTTTTTTTGTGGATGTCAAGGAAAAGCAATGTCCCTAACAATGAATAAAGATGGTAGGTGGTAACAGCAGCACTACAAATTTGCGTTCAAGAGGTATCCAGATGTAATCGAAACTGGATTATCGCTAGCCTTAATATTCAGTGCCCTTACTGTGTTCCTTCAACTCACTGCCACTAGAGCAACTTCAGACATCCATGATCAGTTCCCATCACAATAAATAACCAACCAACCAACCAACCAAATCAATGGAGAAGAGTCCTTCTTGTACAACATGACATTCTTCAATGACCCAGAACATTCCCCACCTCTCACACAACCTGAACATGCATTACCACATTGACAGGAACTGACTTCCTTCCACATCCTTCTGTATTCATCACTCACAATAATACAATCCCATTCAATATTCAACAAACTCTGCATATCAGCCAAGTACATCAGCTGCCTGACAGTAAATTCTAATCTAATTGTTCAAAGTTATTAACCTTCTGAAGCCTAAAATTCATGCAAATAATACATACACATTCAGTTCCTAACTTACAGAAAACACACTGTTCCTCAATCACAAAGACTTTTTTTTATCACAACAACAACTATCTATTGTTAAAGTCATATAAAACACATAATACACTGTATGGGGAAAAGCAGAGTTGTTTTAATATTAAAACATATAGTATGATGTAACCAGTGTGCATTAAAATGTTATGTGAAAAGAATCAGAAGGACTTACAAACAAAACTTAAATTTAAGAAACTAGATTAAAGGGGGGAATATTGTTTCTATGCAAGGAAGAAAAAATACAGTACAGTCTGACATCAAATAATATACTAAACCAATGGAAGGTGAGTGATGAATGTAACACCAATCAGACAGATTATGTTAAAGTACTGTCACATGTAAGATCTGAGGGTCTTACTGTGGTACCCAGAATACAGTGTTCTGGGATAGGACATTGTATATTTTTGCAGATTTGAAGAGGAAACTGATGCGCCCATCTTAAAGGTAGAAATGAGGCAGAACCATGAAGATGGACAGAGCAAGTTCCTATGAAGTTCAGGTACCAATCTGTGTCTGCCACGTACTGTAGGACACTACAAGGATCTTAAAGGTAGAAATGAGGCAGAACCATGAAGATGGACAGAGCAGGTTCCTCTGAATTTCAGGTACCAATCTATGTCTGCCACGTACTGTAGGACAAAGGATGAAAAGAGCTCTCAATATGTTGAAAACGAAAGACTGTGGGAAGAAGTGACAGACTGGAAACTTTCTGTATCAGTAAGCATAAAATTCAAAGATGTTAGAAGAAGAAGAAGAAATACTATGACTGCATCAACACAGAGTAAAAAAAAAAATACAGGTTTCATTGTCCATGCCATTAGGGCATAGTGGAGTAGACGTACAGCTCCACTCATTCTTAACCTCAGCACCAGACACTGGTGAGTGGTAAATTTCATGCCCCAGCCACTGTACCTCCAGGACAGAACCTCAGTATGCAATGAAAAGGAAATTGGGTGGACCCCAGAGCCAGTCTGGACATTCTGGAGAAGAGAAAAATCTCTTGCCCCTACCGCAATTCCAACCCTGGACTGTTCAGTCCGTAGCTTAGTCCCTAAACTGACTATGCTACTCTGGTTCCAACACAGTGTACCTTGAGTATCTTGTCTCCTGGCTGCAAGCCTTGCAGAGATGCTGGACTTCCAGGCTGGACAGCAGTAACAAATATGCCTACCTCATTACCGCCTGTCAGTCTAATGCCTACAGAGCCTTCTTTCTGGAATGTGATGAAACGAGGATCAGGCCTGCAACAAGTGAAAATAACAGTCATTTTAAAAGCAGAAATAAATTATGAATATATGCAGTGGATCCGACACCTCAGAGGGAGGGAATCAGAAGTAGTCACTAGTTCTCTCCAGCTAATACTGTTTTTGTTTATATATTTTTTGTCCCACGCCATTTTGTTGACACACTTCTACACTATTATGAACTGTCTCTGATCTTGATAAATGTTGCAGTACCCACGGTCCATAGCTGGTACACTCCCTTAGACAATGCATGTGCCCAGAGGGTACAAAACACTAATATGCATGTGTGCATGCACACACACACACACACACCAAGTTTTACAGGAGGGGTACTGGTCAGTGCCATAGGATGAGGTACAGGATCAGCAGCAGACATGAATGCCTGCCTTGGCAAGAGACAAAGTGTCTGTAGCAGGAATTATATAGACTGTCATGGCATAGAATAAAGTGTCCGCAGCAGACATCAGAGACTACATCAACAGAATTAGTCTGTTCACAGAGTAACACGAATTTATCATCTGCAACACATGGCCCTGGACAGACACCAAATTTCCCCAATTTGTCTAGGTTTCATAGATCCTTTGTTATATTTCCAGGTCATATTTGGCAAGGAATTCCTTCCAGAAGGACTTGAAGTCCCCTGACAAAGAGTATTACTTTAATCCTTGTAAGTAATTACCGGAAGTTCTGATGCACTGGCATATATCAGTGCTATTTCCATTTGCCACATGTTTTTGCCTACTTTCCTTTTTTACAGAGATAGACCTATCATAGCATTAATACCTGTGTCCAAACACATGCATCTGTTTAACCCTAGTAACTTCCTAAGCCACTGATATACAGGTTCTGCCATTCGATTATCATTGCCAGTATCTTGTGTGTAACTTCAACTCTGGAGTTACAGGTATGCTGTAAGTTTCACCTGTTCCAGTGTTCTGTCATACAATGCAGTACTATTTGCAGGGTGAATGAGGCAAAGAACATGGAGAGCTCTTCAAATCTCCCAGTGGGAGTGGGAGAGCAGATGAGTACAGTGGTGATATTCAACAAGAAGAAATCTTGCAGTCAAGGAGGAGATTTGGAGGAAATATTTTGAACTACAGTTCACTCAAAATGCCCCCATCATGTCTGTCCACTCATCTGTCTCTCTACATTTAACAGCTTCTAAACAAATAAACCAGTGTTCATAAAATGTTATACCATAAAGATAAATTGAAACTTGTCAAGTCAATAAAATTTTGGTTACAATCAGGTAATGATAATGGATACTCTACATGTATGTTAACATGTGACCCTGCATGAATTTCAGAGGCAAGTCCTGCATAACTCACTAGACATGTATCACAGTGAAAAATGTTTCAAACAAATGTCATATAGAAAAATTAAACATACAAGTCATGCTGCACAGGTATGTGCTTAAAGTCTTCCAATTTTCAAGATATTTAAGCACAAAGGAAAAAAATGCATAAGACTTACTATGCTATGAGTACATTTCCTAACTTCTTTCACTTCATGTCAATATTCAAAGAACTTCGTTTCTCCTCAGGCATGCTGTCCAGTACGGTAAGCCAGAGGACACAGTGCACTTTTCAGGTTACACAAATCTCTCAGCATTCTATGTTATTCAAAATAATAACTCTCAGTGTAATGTATAGCTCATACAAGGGCCTGATATATGATAATTCTGAAGTAGTATTTCCTTAGATCAGTGCAGTAACTGTAATTATTCATTATATGGCCCATAAATTTGCCCTTACAAGAATCAGGGATAAGTAATAACATTGTTTACATACAAAATGCAAAAACAACAAATTCAGCCATAAAAAATTATTTTAACCCTTTGGTGCTGGAGTTAAATGCTTGTAGTAACAAGCATAAACCCAGAATTTAAACACACCCCACATATGCGGGCTGCATAACAGCAGATATACTTATATGATGTTCCATATTTTGAACATCACACAGTGCATTACAACAATAAGCATGTAAAGTTTGGTGCCAAAGGGTTAAAAAATGGTTGTTTGTTAGGAGAATTAAATCACATATATGCCAGCATCAAGGACCAGCAGGAGATGTAACCACCTCGCAGCTACCACATGTGCACACGTTGGTCAAATAGCTAGTAGCACAGTTGCCATTCACGTCTTGTTAGTAGTGTATTCCTCCTACCCAAAACATTTTCCTACTACTATTTTTCTAGTTAAAAAGAGTGCACTTTTATTACATCTATGGACCAAATATTTTCCATAGAGGACACTCTCCCATTATAACATGGAAGTCACTGTTATATCTGCAGCATTCACAATAAAACAAATTTTCTTCAAGAACATACCCCTTCCTTACTTTGGTGGCATACTGCACATTCTTGATTCTGCCTGACAGAAATTTCTAGAAACAGTAACAGACAAAGCTGCACTGATGATGAAAAGTAACATCTGCAATGAGACGCAGATTGTTTTAGGGTGTCTATTAGGAAATACAAGGCATCCAGTGTGAAAAGAAACAAGTTTTCCTTACAATGGAAGAAGGCAGAGAGGTACTGATGTAAGGCACGTGAGCTACTCACATTGGTTGCTTAGAGCGCTGCAGCAATGGGTCATCATCATGGAGTTGCCTTCTGCTGCCACCACCGCTGTAATAGTCTAGAACATAATAAAGACCTATGTTATGCCACAACATTAACTTTACCACAGAGGTCACTACTTTCAGTGTGTGTGTCATGTTATAAAAGGTAAATTCTTATCTCAGAACAAGTATTATACCATTAAGTTCAAAACTTTGTGAACATATCACGCTTTTGAAATTTTATAACATTCAGTTCAAAGACTCCAGTTTGAAGACAAATGAAGATATCACCTGTCATGTGAACACAAATGAGTCGTAATACACACCTTCTGGTCTAGGGGGAGGTGGCCTGGGAGGACTGCCCAGAGGATCTGGTGGTCCCAAGGAAGGTGCGCCATCCTCCAGTCCACTACGTGAGCGTGAGTGTGCATGAACATGGTGGTGGGGAAGGCCAACAGGCGTGGCTGGCCGGTCCAGCTGACTGAGTGACACATCAAGCAGTGGGCCTCGTGACCGACCCCGTGGGATTAGGTTACTCTTATCCTCCACCAGATTGTGCTGGTGTGTTGGATGACCACTTCGTGTTGGTGGTTGAACATACAGATTCTGTGATGAGTAGTTCGGTCCACTCAGACTATCCAGGTAGTTTCCATGTGAGTCTGCACAAACATACAAATGTGACAGTATCATACCTTAATTTTGAGGGTTTTATTGCCCAGAGTAATTTTGTGTGTGTGTGTGTATGTGCACGCACGTGTGTGTGCATGTGCATGCACGTGTGTGTGCATGTGCATGCATGCATGTATATGTGTGTGTGTGTGTGTGTGTACACACACACACACACATATACACACCTACACATGTACACTCTAAAGTTTGAGATTTCAAACTGTAGATTAAAACTGTTAACACTGCCTTTGTTTACCTTCTTTTATGTATGGTATGAGATTGCCTACCTGTAGTAGCCAAAGCATTTCGGTGGCTTTCAACATCTAAGGATATATGTTGTGTTGACAGAATATTTGTTTCTTTTATTGTGATCCACCATTTAGTTAACAAGATTGGAAAGGTCAAATCTGAAGCATTTACAGTGTAAGAATGTCACAAAATCTTGGGTAGACTGTACAACAACGTTTTTTCAGTCCAATGTTTTCATCATCAGGGTTGACCCCAACAGTGAAACCAATGCAAGTCTCCAAAATGATGAAATCTGGACCAAAGTTAACGCAACAGATCAGCTGAAAAAAATTTTAATGCCAAGTACAAAAGACTGTACATGATAATGTGGTACATTAATTGCCAACAGCTTCTTTGCAGTTGATGATCCTTATATAAAAATGGAAATAACAAGACATAAATTTTTTAAAGTACTAAATTTTAAACTCATGGTTCCATGCATCACAATTCAATGTTAATAAAAATCCAACCAGATGCAACAGTATGCAGATATTTATTCACTGCAAAGTCACTCTACATGTTTCGGGTGTCACAGCACCCATCATCAGGAGTACTAAAAA
>Ga0123352_10001261_pt1 | contig 33183 bp, 26 predicted proteins | sample TergutLab28metaG_FD_89700 | JGI IMG/M metagenome (GOLD analysis project Ga0123352, IMG submission 89700) | Labiotermes labralis P1 segment gut microbial communities from Petit-Saut dam, French Guiana - Lab288 P1 | ecosystem: Host-associated > Arthropoda: Insects > Digestive system > Gut ...
ATAAGGCACAGGGTGCCGCCCCCCTTAAGCGGCGTTTTGGTTACTTTGGGGCCGAGGCCAAAGTAACCCCGGGGTTTGGGGCGGGTAGCGCCCATTCCAATTCCATCGGAGATTCCGATAAAAGCCCTTAAGTCCGAAAGGCAAGGACATCGAAGACACATCCAAGCCCCGCACGGCCAAAGTGAAGTACATCGGAGATTCCGATAAAAAGTCCGTAAGCCCGAAAGGCAGGGACATCGAAGACACATTGAAGCTCTCCACGTTCGAAAGTGAAACCAATTTGCAAGATACCATCACCATGCGCCCCCCCCACAACTACTGACAACAGCAAGTAACCCGGGTTTTGGGCAGATCGCCCATTCCAAACCTATCGAAAATTCCGGCAGCCCTTAACAGTTTAGACTTAAAGCAAAGCAGCCAAATGCCATTCATCCCTCACAACTGGCGATAAAGTTATCGATCAACCGGGTCTCTCCGACAAAGACGGCAACAGCCACCAACACCCGTCCGCACAGGGTTTCGATCTTCTCAATCGTCACCGCATCCACCGCCTCGATATAATCGATCTTGGCCAGCGGTTCAGACTCGATGATCGCTCGCATGGTTGTGAGGACAGCGGCGGCATTCCGCTCACCTTGCGCGACCATCCGCTCACCTCCAAATACGGCTTTGCTGATAACAACGGCGGCCTGCCGCTCTTTTGAGCTGAGATATGCGTTCCTTGAACTCTTGGCCAGCCCGTCCGCTTCCCGGATGGTCGGGCAGCCGATAATCTGCGTATCCATATCCAAGTCCAGCGCCATCCGGCTGATGACGGCCAACTGCTGTGCGTCTTTTTGCCCAAAGTAGGCCTTGTCAGGCGCGACAATGTTCAGCAGCTTACTGACCACCGTACACACCCCTTGAAAGTGGGTGGGGCGGCTTTTGCCGCAAAGCTCAGCCGTCAAGCCCTCCATCCGCACATATGTCGAGAAGCCGGGCGGGTAAATCTCGTCGGCGGCTGGGTAAAAAATGAGGTCAACCCCCGCGCTTTTACAAAGGGCTTCGTCCGCGCCAAAGTCTTTGGGGTAACTGGCAAAATCCTCACTGTTCGCGAACTGAATGGGATTTACAAAGATGCTGACAACCGTGTGGTCATTTTCTTTGATTGACGCTTTGATCAGGCTTAGATGCCCCTCGTGCAAAAAACCCATAGTGGGGACGAACCCAACGGTCCGGCCCGATTTTTTCCAGTGCCGGGTCAGCTCTTTGACACCCTTGATTGTATCTGCGGTTTGCATATAGCGCTACAGCCTTTCGATGAGATCATCCGGTATAGAAAAAGTGTGTTCGCCGGCCGGGAACCCGCCGCTTTGCACTTGGTCGTGGTATGCGGTAAACGCTTCCCTCATGGTCTCGGCCAGACACGCGAATTTTTTGACAAACTTGGGTGTAAAATCAGAGTAGATGCCCAGCATGTCCTGGCAGACCAGAACCTGGCCGTCACAGCCATTTCCCGAGCCAATCCCGATTGTGAATATCTCAAACCGCTCGGTGCACAGCTGCGCCAGCTTGGCCGGTACACACTCGAGCACCACCGCGAACGCGCCGGCCTCCTGTACAGCCGCCATGTCGCTGAGCAGTTTTCGCGCCGTCTTTTCGTCCTTGCCCTGCGCTTTAAATCCGCCAAACGCGTTGACCGACTGCGGGGTCATTCCCAAGTGCGCCATCACCGGGATTCCCGCCTCGACGATCGCTTTGATCTGTGGGCAGACGGACTGGCCGCCCTCCAGCTTGACCGCGTTTGCCCCGGCCTCTTTGACCAGCCGCCCCGCGTTGACCAGCGCGTCGTAAACCGAAGCCTGGTAGGACATAAACGGCATATCGACAACCAGCAAAGCGTTCTTGGTTCCGCGCGCGACCGCCTTGCCGTGGTGAATCATATCTTCCATTGTGACCGAAAGGGTGTCGGGGTAACCCAAAACCGCGTTGCCCAACGAGTCGCCGACCAGTATGCTGTTCACCCCGGCCGCATCGATCAGCTTGGCGGTCGGGTAGTCGTATGCGGTCAGCATAGACAGCTTTTTGCCCTCGGCCTTGGCTTTGCGGAAAGTGGTGATTGTGTTTTTCATTTTGCGTCCTCCAAAGTTTTGCGAAGGATGTTTTGAATATCCGAGTAATCCCGCGCCGGATGCTTGTCCTTTGCCATTTCACAGAGCCGCTCAGAAAGCAGCGCATAGACCTGACGTTCCCGGCCTTCCAGGCAATGTAAGTGATCTTGTATGGTTTCTATATCTCCCCGCTCGACCGGCCCGGTCAGAGTTGGAATCGGGCCAAGCGCGGCGATTTTTTGACAGTGGCCGAGAAAGAGGGTCTGCAAGGCGGCGGCACAGGCTTCATCATCCAAACCGCAATCGGCCAGCAGCTGCGCGCCGATCTGCGCGACCGCCGCTACCTGGTTGCTCAAGAATACGGCCGCCGCGTGGCAGCGCACCTTTTGATCGGCGGCGATCGGGTAGACTGTATTTCCGAGTGATTCGATCAAACCCTTTAGTTCACCCAGCCGGCTGCCCTTTCCCTCTAATGTGAAGAAAGCGCGGTGTATTTCTTTGTACGAGTCGGTTTTTGAACTGATCGCGAAGAATGGGTGGAGTGAATAGCCTTCGCCGCCCGCCGCCGATATCCCGTCAAAGACCCCGGAAGTCAGCGACCCGCTTGTGTGGCAGATGATTTTTCCGGCGATTGGCAGTCCGGAAATGTCCCGCCATACCCCCGCGATCTCACCGTCGGGCACCGTCAAAAAGAGCAGTTCACTGGCCGCGAGTAAATCGGCGGGTGAAGTGAAGTACCCGGTCTTTGTAAAGGCCGCCGCCTGTGCGGCGCTGGCCTGGCTGCGGCTATAGTAGCCTGAAACCAAGAGTCCCCGCTCGCGGAAATATTTTCCTAAAGTAAACCCGGCCTTTCCCGCGCCGATAAAACCAATCTTCACTCTTACGCTCCCGTCCCGAAAATGGTGGCGAATGCTATAGAAGTATAGCATGAATAGGGCGCGCAGTCAAAGTCTTTTTGCCGCTACAGCCGTTTCGCTTTAAAATCAGCCCGGCGGCTTGCGCGGATTTTTTTCGCCGGGCAAGGCAGCAGAGAGGGACAAAGCCGGCGCCTGCAAGCAGTAGCAGCAAAGTCCGGCAAAAAAGACTGCGGTGGCGGGTTGGTTTTGGAGGGGAGCGGCTATATGATTTGCGTCTGGGGCAGCGTATCGATATAATAAACACCACCGGACAGACATATCATATGCATATTGGCATATCTAAGAGAGGTGAAAAGTATGGATCAGCCGGTGCGCGCGGCCTTGGCGGTTTTGTTGGCTGCCCTGTTACTGCCGGGGTGCGCGGCACAGCCAGCGCAGGAGCTGCCGCCGACCGAAATGCAATACGCCGATTACACGGCCGAAGACGGTACGCAAATCGGCAGTCCCGCATATGAAACACAGCCGCCTGAAGATTTCGGCCAAGCCGCGGACTATGACGAACAGCCACCGGTCGAGCCGTCCCCGGCCGAAGAGGAAGGGGATATCGCTGAGCCGCCGGATGCGCCGCCACAAATCCCGCCGCCGGCCGGGGAGCCCGCGCCTGTCCAGCCGGCGCCGGCCGCTGATCCGGCGCCTTATCCCCAGCCACAGCCGGCCGTACCTTCGCCGCAGCCGCCGGTCAGTACGCCGCCTGTCAGTATCAACGCTTTTTATATTGGCGAAGTGGTGCGGCTGGTCAATCTTGAGCGGGAACGAGCGGGGCTAAAACCGCTTGAGGTGAACCACACCCTTGTGCAGGCCGCACAGATCCGGGCGGGTGAGCTGCCGCACAGCTTTTCGCACAACCGGCCAAACGGCCGGAGATGGAGCACAGTGCTCGACGAGGTTGGCCTTGATCTTTTCAGCTGGGGCGAAAACATCGCCTACGGCCAGCAAACTCCAGCCGCGGTAGTAGCCGACTGGATGGATTCGCCCACCCACCGGGAAAACATCCTGCGCGAGCGGTTTACCTTGATCGGGGTGGGCTTTCACCAGGATGAGCGGGGGCGATATCATTGGGTACAGTTGTTTGGGGAATTTCATTAGCAAAAACGAGCGGCCGGTGTGGCCGCTCGTTTTTTATTTGGTCGCCGCAATTACTTGGCGGCTAGTTTATAGATGGCCAAAATATCCTGCCAGTAGAGTTTTTTCAGACCGCCCAGCGGCTTTTCGGTTTGACCGGGTGAGAGGCGGGTGTGTGTCCCCTGTTTGGCCATCATCTCCAGCTTGTCCTCCCCGATTCCGAGTTCAGCCAGCGTGCCGGGCAGGCCGATTCGCTTGAAAAATGCGCGCAAGCGGTCAATCCCCTCCAGAACAATGGCGTCCGGGTCGCGAAAACTTCCATCAACACCCATCACATTTACCGCGAACTGCACGAACATGGGGACATTCTCTTTGTAGACGTAGGTCATCCAGGCCGGGGTCAGGACAGCCAACCCGCCGCCGTGAGGCACATCATAATAGGCGGACAGCTCATGTTCCATGTCGTGGCAGCCCCAATCCTGCTCGCGGCCCATCCCGAACAGGCCGCCGTGGGCGGTAAAGCCGCCAAAGCCGATCTCGGCCCAGGCGTCATAGTCCTCCATGTTCCCGTATACAACCGGCGCGTATTTGATGATGGTGCGCAAGTTGGCTTCGATCAGCCGGTCGGTCAGGTCGGTGTTTTGGGTGTTGGTGAAGTAGCGCTCAAACAGGTGGCTCATAATATCGGCCACACCGTATCCCAGCTGCGCCTTGGGCAGAGTAAAGAACAACTCCGGGTTGAGGATCGAAAAGAGCGGGCGAAGCAGATTGTGGTTGTAGGGGTATTTGCGGCTGTTCTCTTCATCGGTGATAACCGTGCCCTCACTCGATTCGCTTCCGGCGGCGGGGATGGTCAGGATGGTGGCCACTGGCATGGCTTTCGTGATGCTTATGCTGTTGTCCTGATAAAGCTCCCAAACATCGCCGTCGTAGCAAACGCCGGCGGCGATTGCCTTGGCCGAATCGATGACGCTGCCGCCGCCCACCGCGAGAATCAGTTCAGCCCCTTCTTTTTTGGAAAGGGCAATCCCCTCGCGCACCAGTGTCAGCCGCGGGTTCGGCTTGACCCCGCCCAGCTCGGCCCAGCCGATTCCCGCGCCTTTCAGCGACGCAATCACCTGGTCGTACAGCCCGGATTTCTTGATCGAGCCCCCGCCGTAGTGCAGAAGCACTTTCTTAATCCCGTACCCTTTTAGCAGGTCCCCGACCTGTTTTTGTGTGTCTTTTCCAAAGACAATCCGCGAGGGTGCGTGGTAATCGAAGTTTAACATCGGTGTCCTCTCCTTTGCTGTCGGTATGTTTGGGTAATTTTGCCTATGTCGTTACATTCATTATAAACGCAAGGGGCGGGATTGTCGAGAGGTGCCCTAAATTTTTGTAAGACAAAATATGCAAGGGCGAGAGGCCCATTGCCCCTCGCCCTTGCTAACCCAAACGCAGTTCCTTGTTCCAAACCAAACGTTAATCTACAAAAGCCGCATTACGAAAACCCAAACATCGATCAAGCTAAAGTTGCGGCTCGGTGGTATGATATCACAACATACTATGAATGTCAATATTAAAATGTTACAAGGGGTCAAGCCAATAACTGTCCGGACGTGCTATCAGTCTCGCGTTATTATATGCCATCTCACAAATTAAGCAAGTGTGGCCAGCATATTGGCGCGTTGTGTCGCTCTTTGATATCGCAAGTGCAAGATCCGGCTTGTCTCCATTTGTCAAGTAAAGAGGAATCAGGAGCTGTATACGTCCTTTAAACCATTGGGGGACAACTGTCTTGTAATTTGCGCGTATTCTTTGTTTTGTCTTTTCGATTGATCCGTTTATTAAGTCTTGGCACGCTCCTTTTCCCAGGGCGCGTATGTTTTTTGGTATGCGCATAAAATTTTCTGCTTCATCCAAGATGTGATTCCATTGCGGTACTATTTGATAGCAAAAGTCAAATATGAGTTGACTGGGGTCGGAAAAGTAATCTGCTCATCTAAGCTCCGCGCCGTTGATTCCAAAGCGGTTATTTAATGTATATTCCGTTTGAAAAGAGTGGAAGCGCCAAAGTTGCTTATTCAGCACACGATTCTTATCGCAATAAAAGAAAATTTGCTGCCAGTTTTTGTCAAACAACCCAGTGTTAAAGCACGCTTTGTCATCCGCATCATACAAGATATTCTTTTTTTCCAGCTCAGGTGCATCGTTATATTCAGCAAATAGCTTATCAAATGTATACTTTATGTAGGGCGTGTTGACACATGAGCCCTCCTCGTCTTTCTATACTTAAACACCAAGCAAAATCCCCACCAGCTATTTGCTTGCGGGGATTTTGCTTTTTGGTGACCCGTAGGGGAATCGAACCCCTGTTACCGCCGTGAAAGGGCGGTGTCTTAACCGCTTGACCAACGGGCCGTATTAAGAGGCGGAGATCAATGCCCGCCTCGCCTTATTCGGGCTTGGTAGCGGCAACTGGATTTGAACCAGTGACACTCCGGGTATGAACCGAATGCTCTAGCCAACTGAGCTATGCCGCCACGACTGCTTGTATCAACTCAGCTATTATAACCTATCAACTTTGGTTTGTCAACCATTACTTTTGTCGACGATTTTCTGATCACCTCTGGCATATTTTCACATTTGTGCTTGCATTTTTCTGCGCATTTGACTATAATACAATAATGATGGGGATATAGCTCAGCTGGTTAGAGCGCACGCTTCACATGCGTGAGGTCATGGGTTCGAGCCCCTTTATCCCCACCACCGGGGACGGTCCCGGAGCCAATGTCGCGTTCTCACGTTTTGAGGGCGCGATACTTTTTTGCTCGCGGCCATGCGTTTGTCGTTATGAACACTCGTACCATTGCAGTCAAATCCGAACCGCTCCCCGATTTTTGCTGTCGGCAAGGGTTCGGATTTATCCTTTATTTAAGCTAGGGCGTGTTGACACAAAGCTGAACGCCCGTGTTTTGGTGAATTTTGAGCCTTACTTCGTTGTCGTTACAAAGTACTGACGATGAGCGCCCATACAGCGAAGAGTCTCAGCGGAATACATATAGTATTCCTTCTTCCTCCTCCGCCTTGAAATGCTCGAAAATTCACTCAAAATCCGTGCATTCCCATTTGTTTCAACACACCCTAATAGCGGCGGATTCAATTTCTGACTTGCCAAATCTCCTCATCCGTAAGAATAGAAAATCATGCTGTATATTGCGGAGGGCTTGACGGTTTGAGTGCGATGTTGCGTGCGATATATGGTATGATTTTTATAGAAAGGCATTTGCGGCGACAGAAGTTCTAAAAACGATGTGCGGTACACCAAACTAATAGAGAAACGGACAGGAGTGGACCCGGATTCCGCTCCTGTCCGTTATGTCCCAATTTATCAGCCCTTTTAGCTTTCCTTGATTTGTTACCTTCTGCCTGCTAATCCGCCGCTCCGCGAACTCTTTCTGGATGTTTTCATCCTCTAACATAGCTTGCATGGTGGCAGCGGGGCCGGACGAGGGCTTCAATTTTATAGGTGTAAACGTGCTAGATGTGCTTAATTTATATATCAGTTCTCTTGCTGGGTTTATGGTTTTGCCACAAACCCATTATAGCATGTCAACCCGCAAACCCTGTTTTGTTGCTGGTTTTGCAATTCTGGCAAAGTTTAACCCACAGACTAATAAACATACCCCCGCAAAGCGGGGTATTTCATTGAGCCCTATAAGGGACTAACGCCGGCAGTGCCTAAAGGCACATGGCGGTTCCGCCAGCCGCATGGAGATTGTTACTTGCTACCCTTAAAAGGGTCTACGTGCTCTTTGAGCGTCATCTGATCGCGCATCATATCCTCGCTTTCCTGATTCTTTATGTACGCTTCAATCGCCTACTTGTTTCTTCCAACCGTGCTCACGCAGTACCTTTTGCACCAAAATACCCAATTAACATAATTATACTTCAAATTTACATGTTTTTCAAATATCAAAAGTATGCTTTTTCCTTTGAAATATCCCATAAAACTTGATGCTGACATCTTTGGTGGTATTGACACAAGCATATGCACATGGTCTGAGCACATGTATGCTTCATGTATCTCTACCCTTTGTTTGAGCATAACTCTCGCAATATCTTCCCATATCCGCTTTCAGTTTGCCATATATCAGCTTTCTGCGATACTTTGGTGCGAACACAATATGGTACTTGCAATTCCATTTCGTAGAGAGAAGCTATTGTTGTCACCCATCTGCTTGACCTCCTTCTGATTGGTTTGGTGCAGTCGGCAGACCGCATCCTTACTCTATCAAAGGGAGTTTTTTATCGCAATTTCGCTACAAGTTTTATCCCCGGCATTCTGTGGTTTTCGTTGGGCAATAAGAGGATTCCACACATGAACAATAGAGAATTGACTGCCGCACTTCTTTGTCATAATGGGCACTTGCAAAAATGAATAGCTCATGACTCACACGATGAGTGCGGTACTGTATCATATTTAAGAAATTCTGTGCGCTTATGTATTGTACACAAATTTTTGCGGACACTTTCAATATTTTAACCAAATTGGCGATTATTTGTTGACAGCATTCCTGCACTGTGCTATACTGCTGGCAAACAGACAACTTTTAAATAATTTGTATAATCATATTCAAGTTGTCTAAAATGTCAAGGAGGAATGATCTGTGAAAAAGACTTTAGCGTTTGTTTTATCATTGGTATTGTTAGCCGCGATAGGGTTTGGCGGGTGTGGGGCGGCACCTGACACATCACCCGCACAACCGGCCGCGCCTGCGGCCCAAGAGCCTGCCCAGACACCGGACGGTGATGCTTCGGCCGACCAGCCTGCCGGCAGAGTGGCTGTTGTGTTGGGAGTAGGCGGGCTTGGCGACCAAGGGTTTAACGACCTTGTCTATGCCGGAGCACTCAGAGCACAGCAGGAGTTAGGCGTTGAATTCGATTACGCTGAACCCACGCAAATCGCTGACTTTGAAATCATTATCCGCGACCTTGCAAGCTCCGGAAGCTACGATCTTATTGTCAACGTGGGCTTTAACCAAATCGACCCGCTAATCCGGATTGCCTCCGAGTTTCCCGACCAGATTTTCGCGCTGATCGACGGTGTAGTTGACGCTCCAAACGTAATCAGCTACATAAGCAGAGAAGAGGAGGGCTCGTTCCTGGTGGGTGCGCTCGCTGGGCTTATGAACTTGAACGCTGAGCACTATGGCCTTAATGTTGAAAACACGATCGGCTTTGTTGGCGCGATGGAAAACCCGCTGATTGTAAAGTTCGGCGCGGGATTTGCCGCAGGCGCACGGTTTGTAAACCCCGACATCCAAGTGCTTGCAGACTTCGTTGGCGGCGCAAGCCCGTTCAGTGACCCGACAACCGCGCAGGAAATTGCCATCGCCCAAAACACCAGGGGCGCAAACATTGTCTACCACGCGGCGGGCGGCTCGGGCATAGGCGTCTTCCAAGCGGCGGCAGAGCGCGACTTCTTCGCAATTGGCGTAAATCAAAACCAAAACATGATTGAACCTGACCACATCATCGCAAGTATGCTCAAGCGCGTTGACACCGCTACATTCAACGCAATTCAGGCTACTGTTGTGGACGGGAACCCTCCTGCCGGCTCAACAATCGTGCTTGGGCTCGCCGAAGAGGGCGTGGGATTCACGCTCGAATTTAGCAACATTCAAATTGACGCGTCTGACGTTGCTATTGTCAACAGCCTGCGCGATCAGATTATCGCGGGCGCGCTGGTTGTACCGGAAACCTTCGCCGAGGTCGACGCTTTCCTCGCGGCCAACCAATTCCAAGGCTAACCAATTACTAAGCGATGGGGGCTTGGCTCCCATCACTGCTCTAGAGTGTGTCTTTAAACTGCTTGTCGCATCATCGCGGTACAGATATGCCTGTCATTTCACACAAAAAACGCAGGCAATGCTTTGTGTATTAACGAGGCTTTTTGTGCGAAAGGGCGGGTGACGCTGTGCCGCGACGGGGTAGCAATGCGCTAAAGACACACTCCAGGTATATGAGGTGATAAAGTGCCGAGTATTGAAATGCGTGGCATTACCAAGCGGTTTTCCAACGTAGTGGCGAACGATGAGGTAACTTTTTGCGTTAGCCAGGGTGAAATTCACAGCCTTTTGGGCGAAAACGGTGCGGGCAAATCCACGTTGATGAAAGTGCTTTTCGGTCTTTACAAGCAAGATGAAGGCGAAATTATCATTGATGGCAGGCGGGTTGATATACGCTCTCCGCGCGATGCTTACCATTTGGGCATTGGTATGGTACACCAGCATTTTATGCTTGTAAACAACATGAGCGTGCTCGAAAACATAATACTGGGCAACGAGCAAGGCAATGTTGTTATCGACAAGCAGAAAAACCGCGAAATTGTTCAGCGGCTTTCAGCCCTGTACAACTTTGAAGTTGACCTGGACGCCAAAATTTCTTCCCTTTCGGTGGGAATGAAACAGCGGGTAGAGATACTAAAGACCCTGTATCGCGGGGCTGAGATGATCATATTTGACGAACCAACCGCAGTGCTGACACCGCTGGAATCCTCACAGCTTCTCGCCATGCTCACAGATATGAAAAAGCAGGGCAAGACAATCGTGTTCATCACGCACAAGCTGGGCGAGACAATGGCGGTCTCAGACAAGGTTACGGTTTTGCGCGGCGGCAAGCTGGTTGGTACTCTTGACACGGCCAGTACAACGCCCGAAGAGCTCGCGCGCCTGATGGTGGGCCGTGAAATAACGTTTGACATCGATAAAAAAACCAAGCAGACAGGTGAAGTTGTTCTTTCGGTTCAGGGTGTTAAGCTTATGCCCAATTCGCAGTCAACGTGCTCGTTTGATATACGCGCGGGCGAGGTATTCGGGGTGGCCGGAGTTGACGGCAACGGACAGCAAGAACTTGAAGAAGTTGTAATGGGCCTTACCGGCTGCAAAACCGGGCGGATATTACTGAACGGTAAAGAGATCAGCAGTATGAGCGTGGCAGCGCGGCGCAAGCTGAAAATTGGATATATACCATCCGACCGGTTCAAGCAGGCAATTTTGCCGCGCTATAACTTAACCGATAACTACCTGCTGGGCAATCAGTTCTCCGATGATTTTGTAAAGCGCGGCATAGTCTCGCACAAGTTCTTAAAAAAACGAGCCGGTGAGCAGATGAAAGGGTTTGATGTGCGCTTTGCCGACGATGGCCAGAGCATGAACTCTCTTTCGGGCGGCAACCAGCAAAAGTTTGTGCTAAGCCGGGAGGTGGGCAAGAACCCCGCCTTAATCGTGGCCTGCCAGCCGGTGCGCGGGCTGGACATCAATGCCATACAGTTTGTAAGAAACACCCTGCTCGAATTGCGGGAGCGCAACAAAGCTATACTTTTGATATCGGCCGAGCTCTCCGACTTGTTCCAGCTTTCCGACCGAATTGGTGTGCTTTACAAAGGTGACCTGATGGCGGTGCGGCCGGCCGAACAGTACACAAATGAATCGATAAGCCTTTTAATGGCGGGAAGAGAGGCGGGTGACGCAGATGAAACGGATCGCTGATTACCTGCCCGGTATATTGTATGCCTTTGCGGCGATTGTGCTTGCAATTCTTGTGTCCTCAGGCATTATGCTGCTTATCGGCAACGACCCGCTTCTTGCTTTCACCGCTCTTTTTGACGGGGCTTTCGGATCGGTCAACTCGCTTGCAAACACCCTTAGCATGAGCATACCGCTTATGTTTACCGGGCTTGCGTTTTCCTACGCCATGAAAGGCGGGCTGTTTAATATTGGCGGCGAGGGGCAGTTGTATATCGGCGCGTTTGCCTCAACGGTTGTGGCGCTTGCGCTTCAGGGAGCACCTGCTGTTATAGTGATGCCACTTGCCATTTTAAGCGGTATGCTTGCCGGCGGGCTGCTTGGCGGGTTTATCGGGCTTATCAAAGTAAAACTGCGGGTGCATGAGGTTATTGTCGCTATCATGTTCAACTATATAGCAATGCTGCTGACCTCCTATTTCGTGAACGGGCCGCTGCTGGCCGAGGGCAGCATGACCCCGCAAACCGAGCGCATTCCCGACGCGTTTTTGTTCACTCGTATCCTCCCGCGCACCCAACTTACCACCGCGCTGTATCTTGGCTTGGTGGTGGCGGTGGCGACCTACTTCTTCTTTAAGAAGACCAGGATTGGCTACAACATCCGCGCGGTGGGCGAAAACCCGACCGCCGCCAAAGTTTCCGGGGTGAACATAACTGCAACAACCATGCTTGCAATGGGGCTTTCCGGCTCGGTGGCCGCACTGGCGGGCATAACCGAGGTATTTGGCAAGCATGACCGCTTTATTGACGGTTTCTCGCCCGGGTTCGGCTTTACCGGGATTGCCGTTGCGGTTTTGGGCAACAACAACCCCTTCGGGATTATCGCAACCGCGCTATTATTCGGGGCGCTTAACTCGGGGGCGCTTAGGATGAGCCACGCGGCTGGGATATCTTCAAGTATGGTGATGGTCGTGCAGGGGCTGGTAATCCTGTTTGTCGCGACGCCGGCAATCACACGCGGTATCTTCAAGGCCGTAAGGGTCAGGAGGTTAGCGCATGGAAAACCTTAGCCATATACTTTCTGCCGACATGTTGTTTATGACCTTGCGCCTTGCTATACCAATAGGTCTTGCGGCCATTGGCGGCACGATCTGTGAGCGCAGCGGGATTGTCAACCTCGGCCTTGAGGGGATGATGCTGATGGGCGCTTTTGGCGGGGTGTTGGGTTCGCACATTACCGGCAACCCTTGGCTGGGCATTGTCTTTGCCGTATTCATCGCGGGTGCTATGGGACTTATACACGCCGTTTTGTGCATACACTACCGCACCAGCCAAACGGTCAGCGGCGTTGGTATCAACATATTGGCCGGAGGGCTGACGGTTGTGCTAACGCGGGCAGTCTGGCAAGTGGACGGCAGAAGCGGCGCGGTTGAGCGAATCCCAACCGTAACAATACCGGGGCTCTCGGATATACCGGCGCTGGGGGCGTTGTTTACCGGGCAATCGCCATATGTCTACTTGACAGTCGCGATAGCGGTTGCGGCGTGGTTTGTTTTCTACAAGACTAAAGTGGGCCTGCGCTTGCGCGCAATCGGCGACCATCCCCAAGCGGCGGCTGCCGCCGGGGTCAATGTTAAGCGGTATAGGTATGCCGCCGTTATTACCAGCGGTATGTTGTGCGGGCTGGCCGGGGCGTACCTTTCAATCGTACACAGCAATATGTTTATTAACGATATGGTTGCCGGGCGTGGGTTTATGGCGCTGGCCGCAAATATCTTCGGCGGCTGGAACCCAATCGGCTCAATATTGGCGAGCATTGTGTTCGCGTTTGCGCAGGCCATGCGAATCACGCTGGCGCTTGATATCCCCGACCAGTTTATTCAGATGTTCCCATATATTCTCACACTACTCGTGCTAATCGCAGCCGGGCGCAAGGCAAGAGGTCCCGAAGCACTTGGCAGGATGGAGGATTAAAGATGCGCTATACCCTTACCAACTGCACGGTTCTGACAGTGGATGAACACGACAGCTTTTACCCCAACGGCGCGGTTTCGGTAGAAAGCAGCGTCATCAAGGCGGTGGGCAATGCGGCAGATATCACCCCGTGCGGCGAGGTTGTGGACATGGGCGGCGCGCTGATCGCGCCCGGGCTTATAAACACACACACCCACTCACATTCGTCCATATTCAGGAATACGGCGGACGACCTGCGCTTGATGGAGTGGCTGGAAACCGCTATGTGGCCGATGGAAAAGCGGCTGAGTGCCGAACGGGCCTATGCCGCAACCGCGCTCAGCTGCCTTGAATACATGAAAAGCGGGATAACCACATACGCCGATCAGTTTTACTATGCCGATATCATCGCGCAAGCCGCAAAGGCCAGCGGGCTGCGCTGCTTGCTGGGCGCAACGGTCTTCTCCGGTTCTTCGCCCGAAACCGGCGACACTCTGAAAGCCGCGGTTGATTTTGTTGAGAAGTGGCGCGGCCGGGAAGATCAAACGCTGATATATCCCGCGCTGGGGCCTCACGCTCCCTATAGTGTGAGCGCTGAGATTTTCCGCGAGATATCCGCGATTGCCCGCAGATATGGGCTGGTAATCCACACACATATTTCCGAAACCGCCGAGGAGAATGCCGGCTTGCAAGAAAAAACCGGCATGTCGCCGGCCGCCTGGCTGGAAAGTCTGGGTGTGTTTGAAAACAAAGTACTCGCCGCCCATTGCGTACATCTAAGCGGCGCCGACCTGGATATCTTCGCCGCGAACAGGGTCAGCGTTTCGTATAATCCGGTCAGCAACCTCAAGCTGGTCAGCGGGATTATGAACTACCGCAGGATGAAAGCGCGGGGCATTGTGGTGGGAATGGGCACCGACGGAGCGCAAAGCAATAACAGCATGGACCTGCTGCGCGATATGCGAACCGGCGCGCTGCTGCAAAAGCACATTGAGCAGGACGCGGCTTTCTTCACTGCCCGGGAATCGGTGAGGATGATGACCATCGACGGTGCCCGCGCACTGTTTATGGGCGAGCAGATAGGCAGCCTTGAGCCGGGCAAGTGCGCGGATATAATCGCGCTGGACTCAAACAGCCCCCGGGCTTGCCCGCTGCACCGCGGCTTGCTTGGCAGCCTTTACGGTGCTCTTGCCTATTCGCTGTGCGGCGCGGATGTAACCGATGTGATGGTAGGCGGCAGGTGGCTGATGCGCGGGCGAAAGCCGCTGCTAATCTGCGAATCGGACATTTACAAAAACGCCCAGCAAGCATCCGAGTATCTGATCGCGCGGCCTTAAAAAGTACAAAAGCAGTTGCATTGTTGATAATAGTTCATTATAATAAACACTGAATGATATGGAGGATTCGCAATGTCTACACTAGACAAAAGCCAAGTAACAGCAGGTAAAAAGCAATACCACATAGCGCTTAGCCCGGGTGAAATCGGGGAGTATGTACTGCTACCGGGCGACCCCGCCCGCAGTGATATTGTGGCCAAATACTTAGACAACGCACAGCTAATGGCAAACAACCGCGAACACCGAACTTTTACCGGAACCTATAAGGGCGTTAAAATCAGCGTTACATCTACCGGGATGGGGTGCCCCTCAACGGCTATCGCGGCGGAAGAGCTTATCAACATCGGCGCAAAAGTGCTTATCCGCATTGGCAGTTCAGCCGCCCTTGCACCCGAAATTAAGATTGGCGACCTTATGATAAGCACCGCCGCTATGAAAAATGAGGGCACATCGCGCTTTTACGTGCCGGATGCCTTCCCGGCCGTACCCGATTTTGACCTGACCGGGCTGCTCATTAACACCGCCAGGGAGATGACAAAGGCCACCGGGGAAAAAGTGTTCGTTGGCATATCATCAACAGATGATGCTTTTTACGGCGAAACACCCGAGTTTATCGAAAGCCTGCGCAAGCTTAAAATTATGAACATTGAAATGGAAGCGTCTGCGCTTTATACAATCGGCCACTTGCGCGATGTTAAGACTGCCTGCATTTGCGGAACTTCCGGCAACCTGACCACTGGTGAAGTTATTTATACCCACAAGAACGAAAAGCTGGCCGAAGCGTGGGAGCGCGAAATCAAAATCGTTCTTGAGGCAATTTATCGCTATGAGAAAAATAAGGATAACTAACGTATGAATGGCAACGTGACCGAAGAACGCAAGCCGGCCTATGTGCTGGTTTATGACAGACTGCGCGCAATGCTGACCGACGGGATGACTTTTCCCGTCGGCAGCAGGCTTCCGTCTGAGCCAAAGCTTGCCGAAATGCTCGGAACCAGCAGGATGACCCTGCGCCAGGCACTTGCGCTTTTGGTTGAGGACGGGCTGGTTTGCAAAGCACAGGGCAGGGGAAATTTCGCGGCTGAGCGCGGGGTAGCTGCAACCTCCAGCCTTGATAAAATTGGGCACCCGGTCTACAGGTGTTGCCTTGATACAATTGACAGCACCGAGATGGACTTTAGGCTTGAGCCTCCAAACGAATTTCAGCTTGAAATATTTAACCGGGATACACAGGTGGCGGTGGTCGTCGACCGCTGGTACAGAAGCGGCGCGAACATTGTGGCATATACACTCTCGCTCATGCCCATCGAAACCATAACATACTTAGGTATTGACCTTAAAAACCCCGACAGTTTGCTAAGTATGCTGGAAAGCGGCGTCTACAGCGTGGCCGACCGCGCACAGATCACCGCAAGGCTGACTTATGTCGGCGATTTTATCTCTGAAAAATATGTATTGAGCGATAAAAAGGACTTAATGCTCATTACCGAAAATATTTTTTGCGGCGAAAATTACGCGCCGCTGTGCGTCAACAAGCACTATATCCTGCCGCAAAACTGCTCGATAGAAATTAGCGCCGTAAAGTGATTGGGGGATTATTTGTGCATACAACTTTGATTAAAAACGCAGCGGCAATCGTCACCGTGGACAGCGACAACAGAGTATTGCGCGGCGGCAATATACTCATACACGACAACCGCATCCAAGCGGTTGGGGAAACGCCGGAAAGCGCTGATACGGTTATTGACGCAACCGGCTGTTATGTTTATCCGGGCCTTGTGAACACACACCATCACCTGTACCAGACATTCACCCGCAACCTGCCTCAAGTGCAAAAAATGGAGCTGTTCGACTGGCTTAAAACCCTGTACGAAATTTGGCGCGGGCTGAGCTCGCAGACCATTTATCACAGCTCGCTTGTCGGGATGGGTGAGCTGCTAAAGTACGGCTGCACCACCTGTATGGATCACCACTATGTATTCCCCAGGACCGGCTCGGATGAATTTATAGATATGCAGTTTGCTGCCGCTAAGGATTTGGGGATTCGCTTTTTCGCCACCCGCGGAAGTATGTCTCTGGGCAAAAGTAAGGGTGGCCTGCCGCCGGACGACCTTGTTCAAGACAGCGACTCAATATTGGCAGACTGTGAGCGGTTGGTGAGCAAATATCACGACGCGTCCGAGTTTTCTATGCGGCAGATAGGTCTGGCGCCCTGTTCACCTTTTTCTGTAACGACAGACCTGCTCAAACAATCAGCGGCACTTGCGCGAAAGCTGAAGGTGCGGCTGCACACGCACCTTGCCGAAACCAACGATGAAGAGCAGTTTTGCCTTGAAAAGTTCGGGATGCGCCCGCTGGACTATATGGCAAGCTGCGGCTGGCTGGGTGATGATGTGTGGTACGCACACGGCATACATTTTAATGACAACGAGTTAAAGCTCCTTGCCGAGACCGGAACCGGCATTGCACACTGCCCGTCGTCTAATATGAAGCTGTCGTCCGGGGTTTGCCAAGTGCCTAGAATTATGCAGCTTGGTGTTAAGCTGGGGCTGGCGGTTGATGGCAGCGCGAGCAACGACAATTCAAATCTGCTTGCTGAAATCAGGTCAGCTTACCTTATGCACCGGCTCAACTGCAGCGAAACTTCCCCGACCGGCTACGATATATTAAAGCTTGCGACCAAGGGCAGTGCCGAACTGCTTGGACGCAGCGATATCGGAAGCTTAGAAGTGGGCAAGGCGGCAGACCTATTTATGTTGGATGCAAATTTGCTTGAGCTGGTAGGCACCGAGCTTGACCCCATGAACCTGCTTGCCACGGTCGGATACGCGCGCCCCGCAAAGTATGTTATGGTTGATGGCAAGCTGGTGTGCGAGAATGGACAACTCTTAGGCATCGACGAGAGCAAAGTTATCGAGGAATCTCGGGCATTAGTCAAAGAGCTGCTAAAGTGAGGCCATTTGCTTATGCTGGCACGGCACACTGGGCAAAAACAGGCCCGCTGACATTTTGTTCTAAAGTCACGCCCTTACCACCAATCCGACCGGGCAGTGGCCGCTGCCATATATGTTGGGATAAATCACCGCGTCCGACACGTACTCACACAACCGATCCGAGCCCAAAAAGTAGTCAATCCGCCAGCCGATATTCTTCTCTCTCACGCCGGGCATGTACGACCACCACGTATAGACACCCTGTCTGTCCGGATAGCGGCGGCGGTAGAAGTCTGTAAACCCCGCGTTTAGCAGTTCGGTCATTTTGCCGCGCTCTTGTGGGGTGAAGCCCGCATTATTTACATTCGACTTCGCGTTTTTAATGTCTATCTCCTGATGCGCACAGTTTAAATCGCCGCAAATGATAACCGGCTTTGTTTTGTCGAGTTCGCAAACAAAGCTTCGGAAATCGTCCTCCCACCGCATACGGTAATCCAGCCTCATCAAGCCCCTTTGTGAGTTGGGTACATACACGTTGACGAGGTAGAAGTCCTCATACTCCAGCCGGATAATCCGCCCCTCACGGTCATGCTCGTCTATCCCCATCCCATAAGCAGCGGACAGCGGAGCTATCTTGCTGAACACAGCTGTTCCGGCATAGCCCTTTTTATCGGCGCTATGCCAATATTCGCAGTACCCACCCAGATCGATTTCGGCTTGGCCTTGTTCCATCTTGGTTTCCTGCAAGCAGAATACATCCGCGTCAATCTGCGCGAACGCATCCATAAATCCTTTTTTCAGGCAGGCTCTCAATCCGTTTACATTCCATGACACAAGCTTCATATGTGTGGCCCCCATTCCTGTGGTTGTGATTCCAGTTTATCATATCGGGACGTTATCCCACAACCTTGCCAAAGATGTGTGCCCCCCACCCGACTCCTGTCTGGGCAATGTTCAATCAAAACCGCCGGTGAACTCGTGATATGCACAAGCCCTTAATACAGGTTTACATGTGCATCAAGGGCGTCCCGCACCAACCAAAAGCCACGCAGCCCAAATGGGCACGTGGCTTTTCTGCTGTGAATCGGATTGTTGTGCGGCATTGGAAGCGCGGTGTACGCTACTTCTCGATCCCGTAGGAGACCCCGAGTTTGGCCGGTACATTGTACGCTTTTCGGGTAATGGCCAGTACAATGGTCAAGATATACGGCAGGGCAATCAACAGCTCGTTCGGGAAGATCGCACTGCCTGCGCCCACCTGCATACTGATCGCGAAGGCTTCGGCAAAGCCGAAGACAATGCCGCCAATGAATGCGCCTTTCGGGTTCCAGTTCCCGAGGAAACAGATGGCGAAGGCAATCCATCCGCGCCCGCCAATAATCGTGTCGGTGTACATCCCCAGAAAACCGATCGAGTAAAACGCCCCGGCCAGCCCGCTCACCCCGCCCGCAAACAGAACGGTAAAGAACCGCACCCGGTTGACTTTAATTCCGGCCACCTCTACGGCCTCGGGGTTCTCGCCCGCCGAGCGGATGACCAGTCCAAGGGAGGTGCGGTAGAGCACAAAGTAAGCGAGGGGCACAAACACAAACATAAAATAAGTCAGCAGGTTTTGTGAAAACAGCACCCGCCCGAAGAACGGAATGGAGGAGAGAAGCGGAATGGGCAGCTCACGCAAAGGGGTTACGGTGATCGGCATGAGCGGAACCCCGAAGATAACCCGGAACAAAAACGCACACAGCCCGGCGACCAGTATGGCGATGGCCGTGCCGGTAACCACTTGATTTTGTTTTAGGTAAACGCAAATCCAGCCGTGTGCCGAGGCCACAATCACCCCGGAGAGGATGGCGATGAGAAAGCCCATGGCCAGGCTTTGGGTCAAAAAGGCACCAACCAACCCGCCAAACGCCCCGGCCAGGAACACGCCCTCGATAGCGGTCATCATTACGCCGGTGCGCTCGGAATACACTTCACCTACCGCACCCAAAACCAACGGCGTACCCATTCGAAAGGCGTTTGCACAAAGAATGGTGAAAAACTCGATCATATGCCCACCGCCTTTTGTAGTCTATGTTTTTCGCGCAGAGTCGCAACCCGGGTGCGCACATAGTACGAGATGAGTACAGACACCATGACAAACCCTTGCATAAGCGGGATAATCGAGTGTGGAATCCCCGCCACCTGCATGAGAATCATCCCGCCCTCGATAAGCGTGCCGAACAAAACGGCCACAAAAATAATCGAGATCGGGTTCGCGTTGGCCAGCACCGCTATCCCGATGCCCATTGCGCCGATGGTGGAATTAAAGCCGCGCATCAGCATATAGCTGGCTCCGTTCACCTCGGTAAACCCGGCCAGCGAAGCCAGCGCGCCGCTGATGAAAAAGACGATGACGAATATCCGCTTTGTGTTGATCCCGGCCAGGTGCGCGGCCTCGCGGTTTTGGCCAACTGTGCGGATTCGATAACCCAGCGTCGTCTTGTACATCATCACCCAAACTAAGATCGCAATAACAACCGCGATGATAAACCCGATATGCAGACGGGTGCCGCCCACAAAAATCGGCAGGCGGTAGAATTGAATCGTGTCGGTCTGGGGGTATTCACCCCGCGCTTCCATCAGCAGGGTGCGCAAGAGGTAGTCGCTGACCCCGAGCGCAACATAGGTGGACATCATGCTGACCAGAAACTCGTTGGCGTTAAACCGGGCCTTGGCGTAACCGATCAACCCGCCGTAGATCCCGCCGCCAAGCAGAGTGAGAAAAAAGACGATGACCAGGCCAACGCCGGGCACCAGAAAGCCCTCAAGGTAGAGTGAAAAGCCCACCGCGACCAGACAGCCGATAAAGAACTGCCCCTGTGCCCCGATGTTAAAGAGTTTGGCTTTAAAGGTCACTGCGAAGGCGAGGGCGGTAAAGATCAGCGGGGTGGCCCGCACAAAGATGTTGGCCACTGTAAACCGGTCGCGCACAACCGAAGTAAATAGCAAGCTGTAAACCCGGATCGGGTTTTCGCCCAGAAAGGTGAGCATAATCCCCGCCGCCGCCAGCCCGACAAAGATTGCCCCGATGTTAAAGAGCAGGAAGTCGATCGTTTTGGTTTTCATACAGACGCGGCCTCCTCTTCCTCATCGTGGTAGCCGGCCATGAGCAGGCCGATCCGGTTAATATCCAGCTTATCCCGCTCTAAAATCCCCTGAATCTTACCCTTGTACATAACCGCAACCCGGTCGGACAGCGCAAAGATTTCGGTCAGTTCGGTAGAGACCAGCAGTATGCTCTTGCCTGCGTCCCGCTGGGCAAGTATGGTTTTGTGCACAAGGTCGATGGCGCCCAAGTCAAGGCCGCGGGTGGGCTGGTCAAAGACGATCAGACGCTCGCCGCTAATCAGTTCCCGGGCCAGCACCATTTTCTGCTGATTGCCTCCCGAGAGCCCCTGAATCACGGCTCTCGGCCCCGGCGCTTTGACGTTGTAATCCTCGATTGCCTGTTGGGTAAGCCGGTCTATCTTTCGCTCGCTGAGCAAAAGTCCGTTTATCTTCCACTTGGGGTCATCGATGGATTTGAGCATCATGTTCTCGGCCAGCGTCATATCCATCACCAGTGCGTCCCGCTGCCGGTCGGAGGGCACATAACCGATTCCCTTTTGGATGCGCTCGTTGATTCCGGCCCCGGTGATGTCTTCGCCGTTCAGGGTAAGGCTGCCGCCGGTGGGTCGGGTCGCGCCGCAAACCACTTCGCATAGCTCGAGCTGTCCGTTTCCGCTCACCCCGGCAACCCCGAAAACTTCACCCTGACGTATTTGAAAAGTGATTCCTTCAAGGCTTGACACCTCCCCTTTATTTTGCAGGGTGACACCGTTAAGTTCGAGACAAACCGGCGCATCATCCGGCACACTCCGCCCGCCGCCGGTTGTGGGAATCAAATCCTTGCCGATCATCAGGCCGGCCAGCTCCTGCTCGTTTGTGCCTTCTTTTTGCAGTGTGCCTGCGACTTTTCCACCGCGCATAACCACAACGCTGTCGGCCACTTCCATCACTTCTTTGAGCTTGTGCGTGATGAAGACCACCGCGCCGCCCGCCGCCGCAAAGTCCCGGATGAACTGCATGAGCATCGACGACTCTTTGGGGGTGAGCACCGCGGTAGGCTCGTCCATTATCAAGAGTTTGGAGTCGAGGTAGAGGGCTTTGAGAATCTCGACTTTTTGCTGTTCCCCCACCGACAGGGATGCGACGGTGGCGTTGGGGTCAATGCCAAAGGCGTATTTGTCTGAGAGCGCGCGAATTGAGGCTTCGCTGGCCGCCCGGTCAATCACCCCGCGCACATTGCCGAGGATAATGTTCTCGGTAACGGTGTGTACCGGCACGAGGGAAAAGTGTTGCTGAATCATTGATATGCCCAGCGCGATGGCCTCTCTGGGCGAGGTTATCTGCGCCTCTTTGCCGTCCATTAAAATCTTGCCTTCATCGGCCCGGTAAAGCCCGTACAAAATTTTCATGATTGTGCTTTTGCCCGCACCGTTCTCACCCAGCAGCGCAACCACTTTTCCCCGCTCTATCTTGATAGAGACATCGTGGTTGGCAATCACTTTGGCGAAATACTTAGAAACGTGCAAAAGCTCAACGTAGGGGTTTTCCAATTGGCAGCACTACCTTTCGGCAACATAGGCAAATCCCCCAACCGTGTTGCGAAATCGGTTAGGGAATTTGCCGGGATAATTCTCTTAGAAAGACATGGGGCTGGAGAACATCGGGCTCAAGTCAAGTGTGCCGGCGCTGAGCGCGGACATCGCTTCGTTTACCTGGTCAATGGTGTCTTGGTCAATGGTCGGCCCAAAAGATGCAGAGAAGATGCCCTCGGCCACGCCGGCTTGGAAGACCTGCCCGCGCAGTGCGCCATCCAAGAATTGTCCAACCGCCCAAACGTAGAGTTCGTCAAAGTGGAAGACGATGGAGGCGACGACGGTTTCGGGGTCGATTTGGTTCTGATCGCTGGAGAAGCCGATAAAACGCACGCCGCGCTCGCTGGCCGCTTGAATTGCGCCCAGACCGACTTGGTTTGCGTAGACAAACATAACGTCCGCACCCGCGTCAACCATAGCACCGGTCATTTGGTGGCCGAGGGTAACGTCATCCCAGGAGTTTGCGTAAGAAAGGTTGACAGCCGCGCCGTCAATCCCTCTGGCGGTCGCGCGCTCAGTCGCGGCGTATCCGTAGGTATCCATCAAGCGAACCATGTGCTCGTTCGGGAAAGCGCCAATCATCCCGAACTGGCCGTTTTCGGTTACGTTGCCTGCGATGATGCCCGCAAGGTAGCTGGCTTCAAACTCTTTGGGGAAGACAGGGGCAACGTTGTCGTGGTTGGACATAACACCATTGATTACAGTAAAGATCGTGTCGGGGTACTCCGGGGCAATCCGGTCTACCGACTCGTCAAACTGAGTGCCTGCCGCCAAAATCAGGTGATAACCGCGCTCGGCAAACTGGCGGAAAGTCGAGTCAAAATCTTCGGGAGAAACACTTTCGACAAACTCGATGTTCGTGCCCAATTGCGCGTTCGCGGCCAGAAGACCGGCGTGGTTGGTGGCGTTCCAAGCTTGATCGCTGATTGGGCCGGGCAGAAGCAGAACCATTTGGAAACCACCGGCGGCCAGATCGCCGTCAGCCGCGGACGCATCCCCAGCGGGCGCTGCCGGTGCAGCGGGTGTAGCCGGTGCAGCCGGTGTCGGGGAGGCACAAGCGGCGAACATTGCAACCGCAACGAGAATACAGACGATTTGGAGTAGACGTGCTTTCATGAACGAACCCTTCTTTCTATTGTTTTTTGCGCACGCAGGCGAATCAAAGCTAAGCGGCGCGAATTTTGGAACAAATTGCTGAGCCACATTGCCAATTATATCACGCACCGGCTTTGGGTACAAGCGTTGTTCTCAAATGCTATAAATTCCCAATTATATCGGGTGCTTATCGGACGCTGGCAATATTAAAGCAAATGACACCCATACAAACTGCCGCCCGGCCAGCGGTTTTGCTGAATAATGAAATCGCCGAACTGATGAGCTATCCCGACATGGATATGTTCTCTCCAGGAAAGCAAAATACCGCTTGCTTTCTCGCTCTGTCCGACCAGTACAACGCCATTCGCTTTGCATCGGCTATGTTATAAAGTTCACTGTGCGCGACGTCTATGATGGCGGTCTAAGGGCCTATCCCCAAAGTCATCAAGAAGGCCGCTGCCGATGCATGGTAGCGGCCTTCTCATTTGCGACTAATGGATTGCCGCCACAGGCAATGGCGCTAAGAAAAATGAATCGCGAACCAACTTGGCTCAAGGCTCATCTTTTTATACAGGAACAACCTTCCCGCCGGTCGCTGCGTATTTTTCTGCGGCTTCTTCGGCAGTCAGCACCCCGTCATACACTTCCCTGTAGAACTCGTTTTCGCCTTTTGCGACGGCCATGGCAATCAATCCGTCCCCGGTGATGTTTGCCGGTGTGGTGATCATGCCTCTAAACCAGTCTACCCCGGCGATGATCGCAATGCCCTCAATGGGTATACCAAACTGTGGCATCAACGCCGCCAACGCAACCAGAGCGCCACCCGGCACGGCTATAATGCCGAAAGTGGCAAGCGTACCCAGAACAATCATTTGCACCAGTGTGCCAATGCTCAAATCCATACCGAACAGCTGGCTCATCATGACCAGCCCTGCGGCAGTAAACATCGCTTGCCCGTCGGCGTTCAAGGTGATCGCCAAAGGATTAACGGTGTTGGAGATCTTTCGGCTGACCCCCAATTTGTTAACCACTTCGTCGATCAAAGTCGGCAGGGTAACAGCAGAGGATGTTGTGGTTGCGGCCATGATGATCGAACCGGACAGTTTCTTGAAAGTCTTGATGGGGCTAACGCCAACATAGGCAGAAACTGCGGTGAACGTAATCAGATAATATGCTGCCAAAATCAAGCAAAGGGTCAGAAGATAACGAATGAGCGGAATAACAATGGCAAGCCCAAGATGGCCGGAAACCCAGCACATCAAGGTAAAAATACCGATTGGGGCCAGCTTCATGATGTTCTTAAGCATACCAAGCAAAACCTTGTTAAAGCTGGAAATTCCGTCGATGAGCGTGGTGTTTCCTGTTGCTGCCGTATACATACTCAGCGCTGTCCCAAAGAAAAGAGAGAAGACAATGATGTGGATCAGTGTGCCCGCCGCCAGAGAGCCCACAATGTTTGTTCCAAAGAAACCAAGAACAACCTGGGTCATGGTTTGGGTAGGCATATCGACCATAGCAGCCGGAACATCGGCGGTCGCAAGAGCACCGGCAGGAATCCCTTGACCGGGGCTAATAAACAGCGACATAGACAGGGCCAGTGTACCCGCCAGCGCAGAGGTAGCGGTAAACAGCACCGCAAGTTTGACCCCAATCTTGCCCAGAGACTTGAGTTCGATTTTTCCGATCGCTTCGATAACCGCACCCATAATCAGCAGCGGCACAGCCATCTGAATAAGTCTGAGGAAAATGTCACCCAGAATCCTTATGTCGGCAATCGCGGGGCCAACCACGGTTCCGACAAGCAGGCCAAGAACCGTTCCGATCACAATCTGGGTCGTCAACGAAAGACTGGTAAGTTTTCTTACTGTCGCCATAGAAACATCTCCTTTATGATTTCTCGATCTCTTCAAAAGTACCCTCCCTAAACACTACCCCACACTACAATACATCGCCCCTCTCCGGACTCCCACTTGGCAGTTAGATGTTGATTTAAACGCATTCGCGCTTGCCGCACCGGTGGACCGTTCAATCTGCCCCTCGTGCATGAGGGAAAATGTAAAGCGGGGCGCTGCGCTGAAGATCCGGCGCCGCGGTCACATCGTTATGAAATTAACATGCCTTGATCAAGACGACTACACAAAGAATCTGCCGGCCGAACTGAGCCAGGCCACCACAAGCTTAATGCGATCTATTTGGGGTGTAGTCTGTGAGGCAGGTCAAGCCCAGCCGCTCCCCGATTTTTGAAACCGGGGAAGGGTTTGGATTCTTTTTTTGCTTAAGCGGGAATCGGCAAGATGAAGTCGCTTTCCAACCGCTAAATCTGCACATCTCTGTTGCAGTCTTTTGAATATACGTAAGTAAAGGGTTCTCTGCCAACACCATAAGCTCCCTGTGTGGTGAATGGGCCAAACCAAACAAAGTCACTCTTTTTAATCATGCACCACTCACCACCCAGGTAATAGGCGCCCTCGCCCGAAAGAACATACGCGCCGTGCTCTTGCACATGTGTTTCAATAAACGGGTGGCTTCCACCAGGGATGAAAGAAAGGATGTGGAAGTTCATGTCAAACCCGAGATCGGCGGGCAGCAAATCTTTGATAAGCACGTTTTCCATGTCATCATAAATGCGGTATTCCATCTTGCTCGCGTTGCCGAATACCACCCGGGCCGTGTGCCCTTTCAGCGGGAGATAGCGTTGTTTATACAGAACCAGGCGCAACGGCGCATCCGATGGGTTGGAAAACGAGATCCCAATGCCTGCGGGCGCGTAGGCATATACGCCCTCGCTGAGCAATTCCTTTTGCCCGTCGACAACCACTTCCCCGCTGCCGGAAATGCAGTACAAAAAGCTCTCGACGCCCTCTTCTGCCGCAAATGGAGAGGAGGTGTGACCAACGCAGGGCTGTGCTTCGACGATATACTCGACAAAGCTTGCGCCCAGCCTGGGGGAGGCAACAATGCTCACACGGCAGTTTTCAAGGCCCGGCACAACGTTGTTTACAAGCCCGGTTGGCGGAATAATGGCGTAATCTCCGTGCTTAATGACTGCTCTGGTGCTGAGAACATCTCCCGGATATCCCATGGTTCATTCCCCTTTTCTATTTGTATATAGTATAATCGCGACATACTCGAGGTCACGGTCTCCAATGTTCTCGATGCTGTGGCTGTCTCCCTCGCGGCAGATCATGCTGTCTCCGGGGTGCAGGATATCCTCCACCCCATTATCCACGACTTTGGCCGTCCCTTTTAGGATGTAATAGACTTCGAAGTCGCCTGTGTGGGTGTGATAGCCGATTGAGCCGCCCGGCGGGATGATGCTGATCCCGAACAACCGCCCTGTGCCATAGGACTGTGTCTCTTCAAGAAAGTGAATTAGGCGAACGGTGTCTTTTCCACCTTTGAGATGGGGCTCTTGCGAGCGCCTTTGCGCTTCTGCCTTGCAAATCATGATGAATTCCCCCTTTACCGGTAGTTGCTGACAAGTGTTTCATAGACGAGATGGGCGGCGTTGGCAAGGTCGCTGTACTCTGTCCACTCGACCGGGCAGTGACTGCGCCCGTCCTTGCTGGGGACAAACACCATCGCCGTGTCAATTTTCGGGGCGGTTTGCAAAGAATCGTGGCCTGCGCCACTGGGCATACGCATATAAGAAAGCCCAAGATCGCCGCAGCCTTTTTCCAACATCGCCAGCAGTTTTTCATCCAGCGAGGCCGGCGCTACTTTCAGCTTTTCGTCAATCTTGAATGTTGCGCCCTTTTCGCCGCAAACTGCTTCCAGTTCGGCGCGCAGGCTGCCCACAATTTGGTCGATACAGCATTCTTCTTTCGAGCGCACATCTACCGAGAAAACAACCTCTTGCGGGATGATATTTACAGCGTTGGGCGCGACCTGCACAAACCCGACGGTTGCGACCGTTCCCTCGCCGCCTGCTTCTTTTGCCCAGCCGGTCATCTGAGAAATCACCTTAGAAGCGCACGCCATCGCGTCGATGCGCAGATCCATTGGGGTGGTGCCCGCGTGGTCGGGCCGCCCGGTTACCGTGACAAGATACCGCTGCATCCCCACAATGCCGGTCACCAGCCCAAGCTGTTTTTGCGCATCCTCAAGCACAGGACCCTGTTCAATATGTACTTCAATGAAAGCGGCGATCTCTTTTTGATAGTCGCGCGCGGCATCTTTGATTTTGTCGGGCGAAAGGCCATAGCAGATCATCGCGTCGCGCAAAGAAACCCCGTCAGAATCTTTTAACCTGCGCAGATAATCATCGTCAATCTCACCCATCATGGCTTTTGTCCCAAAGAAGCCGGTGCCAAATCGCATTCCCTCTTCATCGTGTGTGCCCATAATCTCGATGGGGTTGCGCAGCACGACCCCTGAATCCCGCAGCATTCGAGCGACCTCAATGCCTACAACGATCCCGGCCATGCCGTCAAAGTTCCCCCCCGACTTAACCGAGTCGAAGTGCGAGCCGATGACAAGCGCGGGGAGGTTTGGCTCACTGCCCTCCAGCCTGCCGTACAAATTTCCGGCCGCGTCCTCTCGAACCGTAAGCCCTGCGCGCTCCATCCGGTTTGAAAGTACATCCACACACTTGCGTACCTCAATGGTAAAGGGCAGGCGAGTGATGCCATGGCAAGGTGTTTGCGAAAAGGGCTCGAACAGTTCCATATCCTTTTGAATTCTGTTTGCGATCACTTGTTTGTCCATCGTTGCCCGCCCCTTTCAGTCATCCCAGTCTCAGCAAGGCTGCTGAGAGTTATTTACGAATTTGATTGGATTATAAACCTAACTTGTTTTTTAATCTGTATTGAAATTGGTTGACCGGTCATTGTATTTCAATTATAACACCTTTACCCCAAATGTGTAATGCACTTAATCCCCAAGGTTGATTGTGATTCTTTAGCTATAATCAACAAGCCACCACTCTCGGTTTAACAAAACGAGGGTGGTGGCTTGAAATTTAGCGCTTAACGATTACAGGCGATAGCGGTTACGGGCACGCTCAAGGTGGATTTGCATTTGCCGGCGGGCATTTTCCCTATCGCCCTCCACAATGGCGGTGTATATTGCGCGGTGCTCTGCGTCGATTTCGTGGAGCTGCTCGATGGTCACCATGCCGCTTCGGCTTATGTAGGAGAGCATTTTTCTGGCTGTATGCAATAGCCGGTGATAAATTGGGTTGCCCGAGCAGCGAGCAACCGCCAAGTGAAAGCCAAGGTCGGAATCAAGAAACGCCTGGAAGTTTGAGGATTTATAAGCCGCCTGCATTTGTTCGTAATTGGATGCAAGCTCAGCCAACGCGGATTCATCCGCGTTGGCCGCTGCAAGACAGGCGGTTTCAGCCTCGAGAATCCCCCGGAGCTCCAGCAGGTGAATCGTATCCTTTTGCCCGATGAACAATGTCCAAGCAAGTGGCGCTTGAAAGAAATCTGTGTGCTGTGAGGCAACAAATGTTCCCTGCCCGGGTGAAATGTGAATCAGCCCAAGGGCGCTCAGTACTTTCAGTGCTTCTCGGATTGAGCTGCGCCCCACACCGTAAGTGGTGCTCAAACTGCGGTCAGATGGCAGCTTATCCCCCGGCTGAAGCTCACCGCTAATCATTGCGCTCATCAAATAGTCTGACAGAGTTTGCACCAGCGATTCCACTGTGTTGCCACCGCGAGCGGCGTAAGCGGGGTCGCCATGTCTGCTCACAAGCGCGCCAAAGAAGAGTTCAATATTCTTTGCGAAAGAGTCGGGGTCTATCTCGAACACGCCCGCGTCTACCGCAAGCTTTGTCGCAATCGAAGCGGTCAGTGGAAGAACATTGCTCTGTATGCCATTTTCGACGCCGGATAACGTAGCGACACTAATAAGCGGCGTGCCGGCTTCATCCACAAGATAAGCGTGGATAAATTCGCGCTGGGTGAGCTTGAGCCAACGACGCAGGGTCAAAAGATTCGCCGCCACATTGCTTTTTTGACCACGCATCTTTCGGCACCTCCAACAACTTTACGTAATAGCCATGAGTAAAACTCCGAGAACATTTTTTAAGCGGAAATATAGACCTGGCAAAGATGGTTTGGCCCAACGACCACAGGCTTTCCGTCAACCGCCACACTTTGCAATTTAAGGCCGTTTGCTCTAGATTTTAAGGCCGGTTTTGCTCATGCCTGCTTTACATAATTGAGCGCGTTTCATTGTTCCAGATAAAATTCGGCTGCCGCTTTGAGCGGGGTGCCGTGCATTGCGTTTGCGCTGTTGTGTGAACATTATATCACATATCTTTCGACGCAACAATCCTTAACGGTTATTGATTCATCATAAGCGAGCACCGGGTAACGCGGGGTTTTCCTTTTACCGATAAAGCTGTCCGGGAAACATTCACCGAACAGCTTTATTCTACATAAAATGACTTAGCTCTATTAAGCATCAGGCAGGAAAAAACCGATCTCAAGAGAGGAAAGAGGCGCATTGAAAATAATATTACCACCCGGCAGCACAATGGATGATCTGCAATCAGCAGTGAACAGCGCAGCTACCGGCGACATTATAGTCATATCTGACAATATAACCTTTACTGGTACAGTGACGATTCCGGCGGGGGGCGCCATCACCATTGAATCCGATGCAGGCAATAATTGGGTCTTAACACAAACAGCTGCTGAAATGACCACACGGCTCTTTGTGGTTTCTGACAACGCGAGCCTAACGCTGCAAAACATCACCCTGGACGGGGGCGGGACATCGTGCGGCGGCATTCAGGTGGGAAGCGCGGTCATGGGCAGCGGCAACTTAGAGCTAAACGAGGGCACCATCATTCAAAATGGGTATTCTACGGGCTCAGGCCTTGCAAGCTCAGCAGTCAATGTCATGGCGAATAATGCCATCGCAATCATAAACGGTGCGCTGATTCAAAAGAATAAAACTGCGTATTGCGCTGTTTCTTCAGGCGGGAAGCTTACAATGCAAGCCGGTACCATTCGCGAATCAGGAGGCCTGTATGGTGGCGTTTATGTTACGGGCTTGACGAGCGTGTTTAATATGAACGGCGGCACAATCACCCAGAACGAGGCCTCCACCAGCGGCGGCGGGGTTTTTGTGGGCGTCAATGCAACCTTCAATATGAACGGCGGCACAATCACCCAAAACAAAGCCTCCACCGGTGGCGGCGGAGTTTCTGTAAGTGGGATTTCTTCGAGTTCTATCGCAACCTTTAATATGGCAGGCGGTACGATCAGTGAAAATACTGCTTATAACGGCGCTGGAATACAAGTAGGCGGTTGGGGAGTGTTAAATATCACCGGAGACTCCTCCATTATCGACAATACCGCCACATCGTCTGGAGGCGGTATCAGTGCCTCCACTCCTACCGGGGGCGCGCTCTATTCCAATCTTAATATTGACCCTGATACAATATTTAGCGGGAACAAAGCTCTCACAGCATATAGGCCGCCGACAAATGCAGCCGCGCTATTTCCCAATCTTGGTTTTGCCAGCACGAGCATTTATGAGCACCCTATAAACAACTATGACATCAATTTCTCCCCTTATTTCATCACTTACAATGCAAACGGCGGCACGGGCGCGTACGTTGGGCCGAGTATTATTCCCGGAAATACAGATACGGTTTTATCGGATGTAGAAACAGAAATCAGCTATGCAGGCCACAGATTTGACACTTGGAACACCCAAGCAGACGGGAACGGTACCGCATACGCCCCCGGAGACGTAATTACTTTGTCAGCGGATGTTACACTCTACGCGCAGTGGATATTTGTAGGTGAAGTAAAGCTTTCCCTGGCCATCAGCGCCGACCCTATTCAAGCAAAGCTTAGAGAGCTGCTGACCTATACCATAGCGGTTACGAACATTGGAATGGTCGATGCGAACAACATTGTGCTAACGGATGCCCTTCCACAATCCTTACAAAACCCGGAATACTTGGCTGCCACAGGCACAATCTGGCATCCATGGGCCGGTAGTTTAAACCTGGGAACACTGGCAAGCGGAGCGTCTGCAAAAATCCTCATTCGCAGTACGGTCGATCCGAACACCACGACATCCATCGTCAACACAGTCACAGTGACTTCGGGCGCGGCCATCAGCAGTGCCACCATCAGAACAAGTATTTACAGGCCAAACTCGATAACCAACAGCGCGCAAATAGAAATAGAAGCTTGTGATGAAACAATCGTTATTGAGAGTAACGAAGAAACGGTCAACAAGCTGCGTCTCGTCGTCATCAAAACCGCAGGGTGCAAAATTACCGCCGTTGGACACCACATCGACTATTGCGTAAGCGTGAAGAACGAAAGCGGTGTTCGTTTGTACGAACTGCTGTTCAAGGACATTCTTGATCCAAGCACTTCGTATACAGCCGGCAGTTTTAGAGTGAATGGAACTCCTGCAACGCCTACTGTTGCAGGCCAAACGATAACCTATCTTATTCCCGAACTTGAAGATGATAAGGAAGTGGTAATTTGCTTCCGCGTAGCGGTTGATTCTTAACCGAGGAGAGGCCGAATGTTGATAGAAGGAAATGTTCGATTTGATGTAAACAGAACTGGGGCGGTAAGTTCAGCCGCCCCGTTTCCTTCTGTCCCTGTCGCACTGAAGGGCGTTCATTCCGGCATGTGTACAGGAGCAATTACACGAACAGGCGAAGGGTGCTGTTTCGACAGCGTCCCCAGCGGCGAGTACGCGGCAACTATATATTGGGGCTGCCCCGTTGCAGTGCCCTTGCTTACAGGTTTTGACGGCGCCGTACAGGGCGGCCCTGCCGCTTCGGCAACGCCGCCGGCCACCGCTTTAGTGTCACCACCGACAAACGCAACCCACTTTCACTTTGAATTTGAGTTTATAGAGGACCGTGCTTCAGCCGAATATAAAATTTGCTTTGCGCTTGTCTGCTTAAAAAATCCGCAAGCTTACACCAATGAAAGTGGCGTTCGGATTACCCCGCAACATCCGGGAGGTGACGTATAATGTCCGAATGGGTAATCAATCAAGCAGTTGTTGAGGCAGATATATGCGGCGAAGTGCATACGTTTGAAAGCAATTTGGTTAAAATAAAAATCAGGCAGGAAGCAGCCGTGCGCTTACATGCCAAAAAGGTAGTGTGCGGCAGCTGCCTGCGCAGCGGACAGTTTAAGTTCACCGTTACCGACCAACGCGGAAAAGAAGTCGCATATGCGCACAACACAAGAAACGGCGGCATTGCTTTCCCCGAACTCACATTTGATCGCCCCGGCACACACACCTATACAATTCAAGAAATCAGCAGGACATGTGGTTGTTGGATATTAGACCGCCGCCGCTGCCGTGTTGTTGTTACGGTACACGAATGTCAACAAGGCAAACTGATTGCGGCGGTAAACTATCCCGATGGATTCCCTGTGTTTGTGAATAAATACTGCCCGAAACCGTGTTTGTGCTTTAAGCGCTGCTGTGAGAAGATGTGTTGCACCAGGGTGTGTTGACACAAATGGGAATGCACGGATATTGAGTGAATTTTCGAGCATTTCAAGGCGGAGGAGGAAGGAATACTATATGTATTCCGCTGAGACTCTTCGCTGTATGGGCGCTCATCGTCAGTACTTTGTAACGACAACGAAGTAAGGCTCAAAAT
>Ga0123352_10001262_pt1 | contig 33182 bp, 25 predicted proteins | sample TergutLab28metaG_FD_89700 | JGI IMG/M metagenome (GOLD analysis project Ga0123352, IMG submission 89700) | Labiotermes labralis P1 segment gut microbial communities from Petit-Saut dam, French Guiana - Lab288 P1 | ecosystem: Host-associated > Arthropoda: Insects > Digestive system > Gut ...
ATTGAAACAGGAAGGATATTAAACTCTTGGAAAACCGCAGTAAATAAGCTGTAGTAGTCTTCTCGGTTATAGATTCTTATATCTTGACCGTTAAGCAGTACCTGGCCCTGGGTTGGGTCATATAGGCCGCAAAGTAGTTTTACAATTGTGGTTTTTCCTGCACCGTTAAGGCCTACTACTGCCAGCTTTTCACCTGGTTTTATTGATAGGTTTATATTTTCCAGGGCATTGGTATCTGCCCCATGGTAACGGAAACTTACATTTTTAAGCTCTAATGAATAGGAGGCACCTCTTATCGGGGCAATGGGCTCTCCCTCATTCCATTTAAACCTAGGGGGATACTCGTAAAACTCCCGGATACGGCAGATGTTTAAGCTATGCATATTTAGCTGGGCATACTCATTAAGAATCCCCATTACCCATGTGGAAAAACCACCTACAGCAGCAAACATCAACACAAATCCATCCACAGACAGCTCCCCGCCGATTACCAGCCAAATAAGAAAGCCATAAGCTATCCCCTCACGGGCAAAAGAGGCTATGGCGGCCACTACATCGGCAACTAACTGCCTTCCATGTGCCTTGCGGTGAAAGCTGTAGATAAGCTTTAGATTAGATTCATAGACTTCTTTTACCCATCTCACCATACCAAAGAGACGAATATCCTTTGAGAGGCTATAGTCAGATCCCACTTGCTGGGTATACCATGTACGCTTTGCAGGGGCAATTAACATGTTGTCATTAGTATGTCTCCATTTGTTAGCCCACTGCCTTGCTATTACACCCAGTACTGCCGTAACTGCTGTTATGGCCATTATTAAAGGATTAACAGCCGCCAGAAGCAGGATGTAAACGATAAAGCCCAGTAGATTAATCCCTAGGTTGGTAAAAGTTACATAGACTTGCTCTGAGGAAGCATTATTGTTAAATAGGTTTTCCATAGCTTTTTGCCTTGAATCTGAAAAGGCCTTTTCTTCTAAACTGGCGTAGTCTGTTGTTATTACTTTTTCTAGCACATCAAAGTTCATAAAGATACGCAGATACATTCGCCTTACATCCATGGTGCTGCTGATATAGCTGTTTATAGCATGCATTAGGGTAAGGGCTACTGTAAATGAAAGAATCGTGATAACCATAGTGCGTAAAGGCACATCGGCGGTTATCTGCTCGACTACTGTGGCAGGGAGAAAAATTGCAACAGTGGCTAGAGCAACTGCCAGGATTATCTGCACTAGTATTAGCCACAGAACATATCTATCTCGGTCCCAGACTTTTTTTATTACATAGGCGCTGTTTTGCCTTACCGTGAACATGGGTTTTTCTTTCTTTTTCATAAAAATCACCTCGCAAGGATATTATCATGAAAAATCCACGCAAATAAAAAACGTGCACGAATGGTTGAAATTCGTGCACGAGTGGTATATATTTTTTATGAGGTGATTTTTATGAGAAAATTGATATTGCTGGTTTTTATAGGAATATTGCTAAGCCTTAGCGCTTGTGGAGATAGGGATGCAGATCAAGAACCTTATGAGCCCTATGAATATGAAATATCCAATGAAGATGAGAATCAATACGAACAATCTACACATGAATCTATCCCTGACGAGGCCGCTCCAGGAGGTTATCAACCGCTATTGGAAGATGATATTGATTTATATGTGCCTGTTGTAATGGATTATGTGGAGAGTTAAAGAGGTAGCATAACCTCGGTTGCAAAAGCCCCTTCCTCAGATTGGCGGTTTACAAAGCCGCTGCATTTGGCAGCTATACGATCTATCCGTATAAGCCCAAAGCCATGGGAAGGGGATTTTTTTGTAGAGCGGAATCGCCCTCCTTTTCTTATTGGGCTTATCCCCGTAGCATTGGTAACGGATATATATAGCATGGATTTATGATTTCCTATATATATGCGTATAAAGCGGGCTGCCGGGTCTGGGATTTTTAGATTGGCTTCAATGGCGTTATCCATTAGGTTGCCAATTATTACGCTCAGGTCTATTTCTGAGACAGATATATCCTTTGGCACTGTGGCTTTTACATTTATGTTTATCTGACCTTCTTTGGCTATCGAGATTTTGCTGTTGAGTATCGCGTCTACCATTACATTGCCGACTTTTATTACATTGTCTATTTGAGTTAGGTCTGCATCCAGCTTGTTTAGATATTCGTGATGCTCAGTTTCTTGGCCTAGGGCAAGGAAGGCTTTCATGGCTTGGATGTGGTTGTGATAGTCGTGGCGCCAGCCTCTCATTTGGTCGTATATGTGTTGTACTTCGTTGTAGTGTTTTATCATTAGGTCATTTTGGAAGGTAGATATACGTTTGTCTATTACAAATGGAAGGTATAGGCGGATGGTTAGGACGATTAGGCCTATAAAAGTTACTATGCCTAAGGCTATGAAAAGATATAGCATGTGATATCCTCCCCGGTTTTGATGATAATGACGAAAGCGGTCATTGAGGTGATGCTCCAGCGATATAGGCTATAAAGGTTTCGCTTACTGAGCTTTGCATACGCCTGGATAGAGGTACGAATTTGCCGTTATCGAGTGTTATATCTGTTTTGGTGATTTTGCTTATATGCCTCATATTTACCAAGTAGGAACGGTGACATCTTATAAACTCATCGCTTAAAAGCTGCTCTAGTTTATATGTGGGCATTTTTACTGTGATTGTACCAGAAACCGTTACAACCTCCAGATAGTGGGCGAAGCTTTCTATATATAGAATGTCGCCAAAGGAGAGCTTTACAGTTTCACCTTCCACCGGAAGCAGCAGGGGCTTTGGAGTGATTGATACTTGGCTTACTGCTCTGTCTAGTACAGTGAAAAGCTTACTTTCGTTTACAGGTTTCATTAGATAATGCAGTGCGGCTACGTCATAGCCTTCCTGGATAAAATCTGGTACGCCTGTTATAAAGATTATTATCAGTTCTTCGTTTGCGGCACGCAATTCTTTTGCAAGGGATACTCCATCTTGACCCCCCATTTGTATATCCAGCAGAAGGATATCATGGGGGGTCTTTTCTTCTCGCATCATTTTAAAGCTTTCGGCGCTTTCGAAGGCTTCGATGTGGGCTTTAGGATTCCACTTTCTTAGCAAAAGGGTCAGATAGTCACGTTGCTGCTTTTCATCGTCGCATAAGGCTATGCGTATATCCATTATACAAGCCGCCGGATTATACCCTCGCGGTTACCGGGTAACATGTCTACTATAGGGATTTCTATTAATGTATAGCAGCCCGCCGACTGACGAGTTGCGGCTCGTGCTGCCGAGACCATGATTTGAGCGGTTAAGGCTGGGTTGTTTATTGTCATACAAAACTCGAAAAGCTGGTTGTGGGTTGTTCCGGATACGCCTTTGCGAACCATGTTTACACCATGCCCCATATCTTGTAGGGCATCTATGTCATCTGCAAGTATTACATGGGTATCGTCGTTTGAGAAGTATGGGTCGGATTTTATTCCTTTGTCGATATCATCAAAACTGACTCCCTCTTCAGGTTGTACGTATACCATGCGGCGGTGAAGGCCTGTGCCTGAGGGAATTGTAACGGATAAGGCATTTTTTACACCAGGCTTAGATTTAGCTACGACAGTATGCCCCATGCTCATACCTGGGCCGAAGTTGGTGTAGGTTAGCCCCTTGGGTGCCGCTGCTTCTAGTATCGCGCGTATCATGGAGTCTGTGCCGGGATCCCAGCCAGCGGCTATTATGGCTACCGAGTTGTTTTTCTTGCCAAAGGCGCTGAGCCGCTCACGCAGTTCGTAGATATCGCTATGGATATCATAGCTGTCTACAGTATGGATACCTTGGGATAGAAGTTCCTCTGCGGTACTAGGAACAGAACGGGATGGTATACATAGTAAAGCTACGTCTACTTTTCCAAGCTCGGTTACGTGTCCTGCTACTTTAAGATCAGCAGGTACTCCTTTGGCCTTGGCTGTGGATATATCTCTAAGCACAACTCCTGCTACTTCCATATCCGGTGCGGCACTCACAGCCTCATATACACCTTTTCCTATATTACCGTATCCTACGATTGCTATCTTTATTTTTACCATTTTTATTCCTCCTTTTTTATAGTCAGATCAATTGTTATATATATACCAAGAAAAATCAAGCTTGAAAATGAAATATGGCATATATGCATTATTTCGACAATTGACAATATTCGTGGCCTATGTAATATGGAGTAAGATAATACGAAAGGGGAAAATATATGTTTCAAAACACAGCTGCAGAGATTTATGTACCAACATATCAAGAATGGGCTAAGGTGCTGCCTAGAACCACAGACCTATGTATAGGAGCACACCAAGATGATATTGAGATTATGGCCTATGGGCCAATCTCCCAGTGTTATGGCAAAGATGATCGGCATTTTACAGGGGTAGTGGTTACAGATGGTGGCGGTTCCCCCAGAAGCGGAGTTTATGCCAACTACTCCGACGAGGATATGAAGAAAATCCGTGTAACAGAGCAAAAAACCGCCACCCATATCGGCCAGTATAACGCTCAAGTTTTTATGGCATATAAAAGCGGAGACGTAAAAGACCCTGCTAATAAATACCTTGTAAATGAAATTAAAGAGCTAATTCTAACCTGCCAACCAGAAAACTTATATACCCATAACCTAGCAGACAAGCATGACACCCATGTAGCGGTATGCCTACATGTAATTCGCGCATTAAGAGAAATTCCAGCAGAAAAGCGTCCCAAAAAAATCGTATCCATGGAAGTATGGCGTGGCCTTGACTGGTTATGTGACGAGGACAAAGTAATACATGATACCGGGGCATATCCCAATGTGGCGTCATCCCTTGTCGGGGTTTTTGACAGCCAGGTATCAGGAGGCAAACGCTATGACCTAGCCACTCAGGGCCGGAGGCTAGCCAATGCCACTTTCTTCGCAAGCCACAGCGTAGACGATTACGAAGGAATAACCTTCGGTCTAGACATAACCGACTTAATAAACAGCGATACAAACCCATCTGATTTTATCAATATGTACATTGATAGATTCAAAGACGAAGTTACTAAGCGCGTAAAGGCGTTCTCATAGGAGGAGATTCATATGAATCATCTAGGTATCGAAGTCAAATTGGCCAACACCCCCAAATATGACCCAGGTTTTATTCCAATGGGAGTTTTTAATCGTGAATTTTTAAAACTAGCCACTAAACCAATCGCCATTTGTGTAGAGCGAGGAGATGGCCTTCGAACAGTCCATAAAACCAAAATCACAGGCAATAACCATGAAGCCGATAGATATTTTGTAGAACGAATGGTAAAGTTTTTACTGTGGGCGCGTGGAGGTTATAAGGTAATTATCTGTGGGGATGAAGGTGTCGCTACTTATATAAAGGAAGCCTTTTCATCCACAGGGAAGTATGCTTTTGATAATGTAACAATGGCTAGAGTATACGAGCGGCCCTTTGAAGTCCATAGCCTTCCTTTGGAAGAAACCCCGCAAGAAAATGAGCAATCAAAGCCCGTAGGAGGTAAAACCACTGGTTGCCGTATAGGTTTTGATGCCGGAGGTTCTGACCGTAAAGTTTCCGCTGTAATAGACGGAGAAGCCGTTTTCAGTGAAGAAGTTGTATGGCATCCTAAAATCACTCCAGACCCAGATTATCACTTTGAAGGCATAGTATCCGCCATGAAGACCGCCGCATCCAAGATGCCACGTGTGGACTCCATCGGAGTAAGTTCCGCAGGGATTTATATCAATAACCGCACCATGATTGCATCCCTCTTCCTAAAAGTCTCCCCAGAGGATTTTGAAGCCAAAGTAAAGGATATCTATATCCGTGCAGCAAAGGAAATAGGGGATGTGCCTCTAGCCGTAGTCAATGACGGCGATGTAACCGCCCTAGCCGGTGCTATGGAGTTTAAAGATACAAACGTACTAGGCATAGCAATGGGAACAAGTGAAGCTGCCGGATACGTTGACGAAAACTGTCAAATCAAGGGTTGGCTAAATGAACTGGCCTTTGCCCCGGTAGACGCGTCCCCCAATGCTATGCAGGATGAATGGTCTGGGGATATCGGCTGTGGAGTGAAATACTTCTCTCAAGATGGAGTAATAAAACTTGCTATGAAAGCCGGAATAACATTCAAAGACGAAATGTCCCCAGGAGAAAAACTAAAACAAGTGCAAGAAATGATGAAAGAGCTAAAGCATAAAGAAATGATACAAGATATCTATCGTTCAGTTGGATGCTATCTTGGTCATACATTGCCTTATTATTGGGATATGTATGGTTTTAAGCATGTACTACTTTTGGGCCGGGTTATGTCTGGTGAAGGTGGAAATATTATCTTGGATGTGGCTAAGAAGGTTATTGCTGAGGAGTATGCCGGGTATAGCTTCAACATGCATACACCGGATGAGAGAGCCCGCAGAGTTGGGCAGAGTGTAGCTGCTGCTAGTTTGTAGAATAAAGAGAAAAGCCCCTGAGCCAGTATTGGCCAGGGGCTTTTGCTATAGTTCGCTATATAAGATTCTATTGCCTGGTGTAGAAGAAATTACTCCATTGCAGGCTTAGCACCAAAGCATCATCATCAATGCCAAACAACTCCCAAAACTCAGTTATATCCCTGCCATCCATTGTGATAAGCAGACTAAAATCATCGGCAAACCACGTAAATTCTCTCATTTGCCCTGGTAAGCCGCGAGAACCAGTTCCGTCAGGGTTAAACACGAATGTCCACTGGGTATTATCATCCCAAACCCAAGTGCCTACTATCGGATGGTCAGAAACATCTCCTTCAGGCAATGTGACACCAGTGCCTGTGGTTACGCCAGGCAGACTTTGGTAATCAAACTCGGCAACCAATAAATATTCCAAGAATAATGAGAATGTCCACATTGCGTCACCGATTTTGTTTGGCCATCTTTCGTTGATATAATGGAAATCGTCCATATCTGTATGCACAATAGAGGCGCTGAAGCCTGGGTACATATGCCATCCAAAGAACTCTTCATATCCTTCACTACCAGCACGGGCAAGGCCGACAAGGGCTACAACGGAATGGCCGTTTTGCAAAAATGCAAGCTGGTCACTAGGCATTTCAGCCAAAGGTTGTGCATTAATTAATGCTGTGCCATAAGTGGCATTTACCATTTCGGCAACTTCGGCAACCAACAAGGTTACTTCGTTGTCTGCTAACCACCAATTGTCATGGACACCTGCCCCAAAGAAGAAATAAGGGCCCTCGAAGAGCACATCGGCGTTTATGTTAAGGACGATATTATTCCTCTCGGCTTGGGTAAGACTATCTACATAATAAAATGCCCCAAGTAAGCCGATTTCTTCTGCGCCCATAAACACATACTTGATGGTGAAGTAATTATCCACATCTAACAAGCGATAAGCGCTTTCTAGAAGCAGTGCGGTGCCCGAGGCATTATCACTGGCACCCGGTACCATGATTGAGTCATAATGTGCGGTTACAATAATCGTGCGCTCACTTTGGCCGGGTACGGTTAGGATAACATTCTGGCTCTGTGGCTGGAACTCAGTGTCTAAGTCAAAAAGACCAAAGACATTGGCCATCTCCAGGCGCCAAGGCGCTGATTCGCGGGCAGCAGATTCAACAAACTTGTCAAACATATCAGCAAACATGCCAAAGCTTTCTGACATCATTTCCTTTGCTTCTTCAAAAGAGATGCCCATATCTTCCGCTATCATCGCTATCCATTCGTTTTCTTGCTCAATCATCAGTTCAATCATCAGATCAATTGCATCATCAAAACCTACACGCAAGTCTGAGTCAAAGGCGTTAAACTGCTCGTACATCCCGAGGCTACCACCAAAGAAACCTTGCGATGCAAGCAGATCCTCAATTGTAAATGTCTGGATTTCAACAGCGCTTTCATCGTAACCCATTTCTATTAATGTGGATTTAATCCACAGGGCGGCTTCCAACTCACGATAAGAAAATGGCACACGGTTATAAAGAGTATCGTTCATTATTTCAATGAAGTCTACTGCCATCTGACCATGATCAGTTGTTCTTACAACAGGGGAAGCGTACGGGATATCCGAACGAGTTACCGACCCAGAAAAATGGGCACTGGTTAGCCAAAACACATCCCATATAAAATTCTCCGGCACCCAAATAGTACCGTCTTCATTAAAGCCACCTACCTCCGCAAATGAGATAGATATGATATTCCCGCCTTCGGCAGGGTTCCAGTGCACGACTTGATTTTCTCCGTCCCATTCTACAGTAGCGCCTAGTGCATCCGCTGCTTCCCGTAGATTAACATAGCTTCTGCCATCCATCATATACCATCTACGGCTTACAGGGTCTGTGGGACGACCATTTACATGGAATGTAAATGTATCCTCAATAAAGTCCACATCAGGCTCTCTTGCCAGTGCTGGGGTTATTGCCATCATTACCATAACAATTGCCAGCAATAGCGAAATACATCTCTTCATGGGTGAATCCTCCTTTTTGTTTAAAAATATATTTTGCATTTTAACATACAAAAAGCCCCTGTGCTAGGACAATCCTTGCCAGGGGCTTTTATAAGTCATAATTAGTAATCTGTCAGACAGGTTTTAATTTGGAATAGGTATTAGAAGATTGAGAAAGCGGCGATAATACTTACGATAGTGATGGAAACGGTAGAAACCAGCTTAAACAGCGTATTCAAAGAAGGTCCTGTGGTATCCTTGAACGGATCGCCCACTGTGTCGCCGATAACTGCGGCTTTATGACACTCAGAGCCTTTGCCGCCATGAGCGCCGCCTTCGATGTATTTCTTGGCGTTATCCCAAGCGCCACCAGCGTTGTTCATGAATACGGCAACTACAAAGCCAATAACTGTTGCACCAGCTATAAAGCCTACAACACCCTCAACACCGAAAATTAAACCAGTGATTATGGGCAGCACTACCGATACAATCGTAGGCATTACCATTTCTTTTAGCGCACCTTTTGTACATAGGTCTACACAGGCGGCGTAATCTGGGTCGGTTTTGCCTTCCATTATGCCTTTGATTTCACGGAACTGACGGCGCACTTCTTGCACAATGCTTTGTGCTGCACGCTGCACGGCCTTCATGGTCATGGCAGAGAATACGAATACCAACATAGCACCAAGGAACAGCCCAATAAGAACAGAGGGGTTATCCAGGCTAAGATCTAAGTTAAGAATACGGCGGCCTTCCATGAGTGCTGCGCTGTCTTCATATAAATAGCCGTAGAAGGGACGCTCTATATAGCCTGCGCGATATGCTACATGGCTGGTTGCAATTTTAATATAAGAAACCAATAGTGCAAGTGAGGTAAGAGCGGCAGAGCCTACAGCAAAGCCTTTGCCTGTTGCTGCTGTTGTGTTGCCTAGTGCGTCTAGCGCATCGGTTCTTTCTCTTACTTCTGCCGGCATATGAGCCATTTCTGCGATGCCACCGGCATTATCGGCTACAGGGCCGTAAGCGTCTGTTGCAAGAGTGATACCAAGGGTTGAAAGCATACCCACCGCAGCAAGGCCAATACCGTAAAGGCCATGAGAGAACGCATTACCATCTACAGAGATAATGTAAAAATTGCCCATAGAACCACCGGATACAAGGAAGCTGGCAACGATGGCTGCAATAACAATAAGCACTGGGGGCACGGTAGATTTCATACCAAGAGAGATACCGCCAATGATAAGTGTGGCAGAACCTGTTTCACTGGCTTTGGCCAGCTCTTGAGTAGGCTTGTAATGGGTTGAGGTGAAATATTCGGTGAAATACGCAATCAAACATCCCGCAAGTACACCCACCATTACCGCAATAAACAAGCCCCACCATCCGTTGAAGTCACCCATGATAAAATAGGCAAGAGGCACAGAGGCCAAGGTTGCAAGGGCGGCGGCAGTATATGTGCCCTTACGCAATGTGGTAAGTAACTGTGCTTGTGTTGCCTTTTCTCCGGTACGGATTAAGAATGTACCGATCAAGGAAGCGATCATACCAATGATAGCGATTGCCACAGGAAGGAACATTGCAGCCCATACTAAGTTAGAGCTTTCTCCTGGACGGTAGAAAGCGGCATAACCGAGCGCGATACCTGCATGCATGGATTTGATATAGCTTTCGTATAAGTCTGCACCCATACCGGCTACGTCACCTACATTATCGCCTACGTTGTCGGCGATTGTTGCAGGGTTTCTTGGATCGTCTTCTGGGATGCCTGCTTCTACTTTACCCACAAGGTCTGCGCCTACGTCGGCAGCTTTGGTAAAGATACCGCCGCCAACACGGGCAAAGAGTGCAAATACCGCAACACCAACCCCAAACATTACCATATTCTCGGCGATTTCGCCTGCGGGCAGGTTAAAGATAAAACGAAGAACCAAGAACCATACAGATACGTCCAAAATAGAAAGGCCAACTACTGTAAAGCTAAGTACCGTTCCAGAGGCGAAGGCCACTTTCAGGCCTTGGTTAAGGCTTTCGCTGGAGGCATTGGCTGTACGTACGTTGGCCTTTGTTGCGATTTTCATACCAATGAACGCAGAGAGTTGTGAAAAAATACCTCCGGTAAGGAAGGCAAAGGGGATAAATGGAGACGCGTAGCCCAAGATAGCCAGCACCGCCAAAGCTACTACAACTATTGCATAAAATATTGCAACTACTCTAAACTGCCTACGCAAATAAGCGCTGGCACCTTTTCTGATGGCTTCGGCAATCTTTTGCATTGCGGAAGTCCCTTCAGAGAATTTCATTACTTTTCTGCTTTGTAAAAAAGCAAAGAACAGAGCGATTAACGCCCCTCCGACGCCTAAAGCGAAGGCGATTTCAAAATTCATTTCACTTCAATCCCTTCATGGTTTGTATGAAATATTTGGCGCTGGGTGATTTATGACAAATCTCCACCAACTACTACGTATTCTAAGCACCTGTCAAGCCCATGTCAATACTCGACACGCATTTGACTTTTCCTGCATTGCTTAGTAAATTATATTTCCGTATTCATATATTCAGTAGAACTAATTCTGCGAACGCTTTAACGCTGAATTAGTTCTATGGTTTTTGCCGAAGGCAAAAAGATTTCACATCTATTATCTTAGAAGCGGGGTTTTCTTATGCAAACAAAATATATTTTCATGACTGGCGGTGTATGTTCTGGATTAGGAAAGGGCATCACCGCCGCGTCATTGGGACGGCTATTGAAAGCCAGGGGGTATCGGGTCACGATTCAAAAATTCGACCCATACATTAATATGCTCCCCGGAATGTTAAACCCAGACCAGCATGGCGAAGTGTATGTAACAGAAGATGGTGCAGAAGTGGACCTAGATTTGGGTCACTATGAGCGCTTTATCGACGAAAACCTCAACTCATTCAACAGTGTATCCGCAGGCCGAATTTATTGGGAAGTCCTTAATGCGGAAAGAAGCAAGAAATATCAGGGCAATACGATACAAGTAATCCCTCATATTACCAATGCAATTAAGGAGCGCATATGTAGAGCTGGCGATAATTCCGATATCATTATTTCTGAAATCGGAGGCACTGTTGGGGATATAGAAAGCCTTCCATTCCTTGAAGCTATCCGCCAAACTTATTACGATAAAGGTCATGACAATGTAATGTTCGTTCATGTGACTTTGGTGCCATACCTGTCTTTTGCAGACGAAATGAAATCCAAACCCAGCCAACATTCTGTTAAGGAACTTTTATCTCTGGGCATAAAGCCCGACGCTCTAGTATGCCGTACAGAGCGCCCCCTTGAAGAGGGCATGAAGGACAAGCTTGCGGAATTTTGCCATGTAAAGAGAGAAAATGTCATCGAAAATATGAATGTGGACTGCCTATACGAGATACCCTTGATATTGGAAGATGAAAAATTTGCAGATATCGTATGTAAAAAATTACAACTAGAGCCAGAGCATCCCCCAGAGCTGGATGAGTGGCGAAACTTAGTAGAGCGATATAAAAACGCAACAGGTGAAGTAAAGATTGGCCTGATATGTAAATACGAGCTAAGAGACGCATATTTAAGCGTATTTGAGGCTTTGGAACATGCTGGTATTGCCCTGGGTGTAAAAATTAAGCCCACAATGATTCATTCAAAGGGAATAACTGATTCCAATGCCGCAAAAAAACTGGCTAAGCTAAATGGCATCTTAATCCCCGGAGGCTATGGGGAAAGAGATATGCCAGGCTTAATAAGCGCGGCTAAGTACGCGAGGCAAAACAATATCCCTTTCTTGGGCATAGGATTAGGGATGCACTGCGCCATTATTGAGTTTGCCCGTAATGTAGCAGGCATGGACGATGCAGGCAGCATAGAGGAAAACAAAGACTGCTTAGTGCCCCTAATAATAGAAATACCCCGCCCGACAACCACACCTTCATTGGAGACAGATGGAAATCTCCCAATGAGAAAAGGCGCGCAGCCTTGTAAGCTAATCAAAGAAAGTCATATCTACACAGCATATGACACAGACCTTATATACGAGCGGTTCCGCCATATGTACAAGCTAAATAACCAATACCGGGGAGAGCTAAAAGACAAAGGTCTAATAGAGACCGCCCTTTCACCAGATGATCAGCATATTGAGGCGATTGAGCTGCCTACAAGCAGTCATCCTTGGTTTGTGGGGGTACAGTTTAGGCCAGAATTTAAGTCTCGCATAAATAAGCCAAGCCCGATATTCGAGGCGTTTTTAAAGGCAGCTTTAGGGAAAGAATAATTAATACCTATTCCAATTAAAATCCGAGGTGAATATATGTACACCAAGTGCAAAGAGTTATTTCAATCCTCTGCTCAGTATGTGGGCAAGGATGTAACAATAGGCGGGTGGATACGCACCACCCGCAGCTCTAAGGGCGTAGGCTTTATAGAGCTCAACGACGGCAGCTTTTTTAAGTCTGTTCAAGTAGTTTTTGATAACGACTTAAAGGATGGCCTGGATTTTGACCAAACAGGAAAGCTTGGCGTAGGTGCCTGTATAACTGTAATTGGCCAAGTAATAGAAACCCCCGGCGCAAAGCAGCCCTTTGAAATTAAAGCAGCTTCTATAAATCTAGAAGGTGAATGCCCAAGCAACTATGTACTACAAAAGAAGCGCCACGGCTTCGAATTTCTTCGTACTATTCCTCACTTACGTCCGCGCACCAATACTTTTTCTGCTGTGTTTAGGGTGCGGTCGCTGGCAGCTTATGCGATACATGAGTTTTTCCGTCAGCGGAATTTTGTTTATATTCACACGCCTATTCTTACAGGTACCGACGGCGAGGGTCATGGAGAGATGTTCCAGGTAACAACCCTTCCTTTGACCGATGTGCCTAAGAACGAAGAAAAAGCTGTAGATTTTTCCAAGGATTTCTTTAGCCGCGGAGCATATCTTGCAGTTACTGGTCAGTTGGATGTAGAGCCATTTATTATGGCTTTTAGAGATGTGTATACTTTTGGCCCTACATTTAGGGCAGAAAAATCCACCACCACTACTCATGCGGCAGAGTTTTGGATGATAGAGCCAGAAATGGCCTTCGCGGATTTGGATAACTATATGGAAACCGCTGAAGCTATGCTGAAATATGTAATCAATTATGTATTAGAACATGCCCCAGAAGAAATGGCGTTTTTCGAGCAGTGGGTTGAGCCTGGTTTATTAGAAAGACTAAAAGCCGTTGCAGGCGCTGAGTTTGTACGGTGTAGCTATACCAAGGCCATTGAGCTGCTGAAAGCCTCAGGCAGAGAGTTTGAATATCCGGTGGAATGGGGTCTGGATTTACAGAGGGAGCACGAGCATTATATCTGCGAAGTTTACGATGCCCCGGTATTCCTTACAGATTATCCACGTGATATAAAAGCATTCTATATGCGGGTAAACGATGACGGCAAAACCGTGGCAGCGGCGGATCTGTTGGTGCCTGGAGTTGGAGAGCTAGTTGGCGGCAGCCAAAGAGAAGAAAGACTTGATATATTGCAAGAGCAAATAAGCCGCTTTGGACTAAAGTCAGAAGATTACGAAGAATATATAGATTTACGCCGCTTTGGCGGAGTAAAACATGCCGGATATGGTATGGGGTTTGAGCGATGCATTATGTACCTTACTGGGATGAAGAATATCCGAGACGTTGTGGCATATCCTCGGACTTTTGGGCAGATGGGATAAAAGATACAATTGAAAAGCGCAGAGCATATGAAACCATATGTTCTGCGCTTTTTTAAAAGGAGGAAAACAATCACAGATATCGTAAGGGGTGATATCTTTTAATCGTCATCTCGTTCTGCTGGATATTCTTCATATGCGCTCCTATATCCTTCTTCTTCACGTGGAGGATCGAAGCGCTCGCCGCCTTCCATCATTTCATAATCAAATTCGAATGGAATGAAATCGTTATTCATTGTGGAAATGGAGGTTAATGTACGGCTGGATAGTTCAAATGTCAAATGAGCCTCGCGACCGGTTTCATCTGTAGCGAGGAAGACTACAGAAGCATCTCGGTCAAAATTGCCGTTACCTGCGTATAACAATACTGCAAATGCACTGTCAAATACCAGATCAACTACTACTGTTGTATTAAAATGTCTTTGGGCATATACCATGGCCAGTTGACTTATTTCCTCTATTTCCTGAGGAGAAACATGTGCCTCAAAAGCGGACTCCCAATCTCCATCCCATTCGCGATCTATATATTCTTGCGTAGACATATAGTGTGGTAGTGGGCGATTGAGCGCTGCCGGGGCCATCTTCCAAATATTAATCCGCTGACCGGTGACGGCGTCTATTACGAAATAAAAACGAGCGGGTGTGTAGATAAAGTCACGGAACAATCCCTCCATATCAGCATTTACATCTTCAAAATCTTCGCCTGCTTCTAGTCGGGCCGAAAACACTTCGTTTATCTCTCTAAGCTGCGCCCTATCCTCTAAGGTGTTTCTTCTGGTAACGGATACAGCCCCATTCCATAGGCTTCGTGTTACATGTTCCCAATCCGAAAACTCAAGCTCTACATACATACCATCTATGCTTTCGCCAAAAATATCCTGGATATATCTAGCGCCAATCTGCGCGGCATCTTCAAGGGATAATGCCGCAGGACTTAATTCCATCTCCTCAAAGGTGGTGTTAATCGTTGTAAGATTAAAGGTTTGGGAGTTATTTGATAACGGCACCTCATCAGGGGTAACCGGGGCTTCCGTACTGTTATCTGATGTGGATTGATAAGTATTTGAATTGTTGTTTGTTGACGCATGAATGGCCTCGTCGCTGCCGCATCCGTAAAGCAGCGCAGTTACCACCACCATAGCCAATACTGTTGTTAATGCTTTCATAAGATTTTGTTGCTTCATTTGCATGTTCCTTCCGAAATAATTTATGCAGGCCTCACAGTGGATATATTAGTTGGGATATGTTTTGAAAATATTATGTAGATATTATGGAGTTGTAAATTAATTTGATCCTTGTCTACAAATCTATACCAAGTACCACTTTTGCCTGCTCTTTTAATCCAATTAGATGGTCGTGCATTTCAAATAATTCCATTACAGTAACTATTTGTGTGAATAGCTTCTTGCTTTCTTCTGCTTTCCCGAGCCAGCCAAGAGTCGCTGCTTTTAGCCACAGGATAAATGGCAGGCGGTATAGGTTATGGTTTTTTATACATACTTTAATCCCGACATCGCATACTTCAATTGCCTCATTAAGCCTGTCGTCCTCTCCCAAATACCTTGCCAAGTTCATTATTATCGTGGGATATTCGCGCCCCATTTCATCATTGTCTATACAATGGTTATCGAAGTTGAGCTTTAGTTCATACATAATATCCACCGCTTTATCCGTTTTTCCTTCTTCGCTGTAAGATACAGCCAGTCGGCTAATAATCGTACGGTCCTGCTTGGATAGGTAATAGTCGCGGATATTCTTTATATTAAATGTTGGGATGGTTATTTTTATAGCATCGGACAGTATTGATCTTACCTCTAAGGATGTTGACCTTTTGTTGATAGCGTTGGTGGCTTTAAGAATTAAGATATTTTGACGGTTTAGCTCATTTTGCATATATTTTTCATTGTTTTCCAGTTGTTGTATCAGATCATCTATTTTACTTACTACAGGGTCTTTCTGGTCGTATGTTTGAAAGGTTAGTAAATTATCTAGCTCGTTAAGGATTTTGAGGGCGTCTGCCATTTCTTCATCGTGGAAAAAGTCGGTAATTTTGTGTGGGGCGAAGCCCAGCTTTTCTAATAAATTTTCTAAAGTTTTATTGTTGGGCATGACTTTGCCACTTTCTATTTTGGATAGGGTGGCTCTGTCTATTATGGGGAAGGCCAACTCTTCTTGGGTCAGGCCTTTTTGCTTACGTAAACGTTTTATAAGTGAACCTACGTTGTAGTTTGCCATTCTTGCCTCCGATATTTTGTAAAGCTGTGATGCTATTAAATGTGATTATGACATGTTTGCGGCTTTTTTCAAGGCTTTGATGCGTAAAGCAATATGCAAAGGTTCTACGTATCTGTATAAATAAAGAGAAATTAATTTTGAAGGAGCAGTAAAATGAAAGGCAAAAACTTATTATTGATAGTAACATCTGTTGCAATGATTATTCTGGGGGGATACGCATTAGTGATAGATTTGCTTGATTTCGCAGCTACAGAGCAAAGTCTGAGGATTATTAGCTCACTAGCAGCATCCGCTAGTTGCGTTGTTGCTGGTTTTTTCGGTATTTTATCCATATCAAGAAAAAGAATTTTACATGTAGGTATTTTACTATTATTGATTACCATTATTGACGTTGTGGTGGGTGTGGGCTTCTTCGATATGAGTCTTTTTCATCTTACACTTTTTATTTGGCCAATTCTATATTTATTAGGCTGGCGCATATCAGACAGAAAATGAGCGCGTTCATCAATATCATCTTTTACACAGGATGAAAAATACATTTTTAAATTTGCAGGGGGTGTACGTATTGCAGCGAATAGTTTTTTTGCGACATAGTGAACCTGATTACTCATTTGTTAGAGAAAGGAATTATATTGGTCATGGGGTTGATTTAGCCCAACTTACCGAAAATGGCATTACAATTGCTGAAAATGTTTCGTTTGACAATAGATTAGACAATGCCGAAATAATAGTTTCTTCTCCATATACACGGGCTTTGCAAACAGCAGCGATTATATCTAAAAATAGGCAGTTAGATATAAGAATCGAAGTAGATTTGCATGAGTGGATGCCTGATTTGTCTTTTCAATATTCGTCTAAAGAAGAATCACTAAAAGCAAGTGAACTATGTTCTGAGTACAAAGGAGTATGCCCGAACGATAGTGAAATAAAGTTTGAAAACCTCATAGCTGTATTTAACCGCGCTAAAAATGCGCTTTTGCGTTATAGAAAATACAAAAAAATCATTGTTGTAACGCATTGTATTGTTATGCGCCAATTCTCTTTTGCACCTGAGATTCCTTTTGGAGGAATATCAGAGATTGATTTTGACGAGTCGTTTTCGTGGGCTGGATTTAAGACTGATTAGCAGAAGATGAACATTTTCTTAAGAAATCAAAACTTTAACATGAAACCTATTTAAATATAATGCCCAAAGATATAGCGATTTCGTTTGAAATTGAGCTTCAGCTCATTTCAAATCGAAACGCCTATATGCCATAATTGTGCTGATGAGCTACGCAAAAAATCTATATTAATGGAAGGATAGAGCTGTGAAATCAATAGAAATATTGGATGCACTTGAACAAGAAGTGAGTTATATTGAATCATGCATCGAAGAGTACAATAATAGCCTAGCACCGTCTGTTCCAATAGAATATTTATCTGCCTGCATAAAGGAAAATAGCGAAGTAGTAGGCGAAATTTATGGCTCAAAGAAGAGTTTCGCAATAATGGTTATGCCACGGCACTACTAACTACATTAGAGAGCCATGCAAAAGAATATGGCAGCACCATAATTTACTTAGAAACATTTAACCCACAAATGAGAAGATTGTGTGAAAAATTGGGGTATGTAGTTTACGGTATTATGGATGATTATCCTGAAGGGTATAGTAGATATTATATGTGTAAAAAACTAACTGATGACGCAATTTTTGTTGCACCATGTATCGAATAAACATTTCTTAAGAAACCAGAACCTGCACAATTGTGTTAAGGTTTTGGTTTTGTGTTCATGTATCGCACAAAGGGTGCAAAAATGAAGCGATTTTTTGTAAGTGTACCATTTCATATAGCGGATTTTGTGAGAAATATATTTCTACAACGCAGAAAGCCCAAAGAACGCTGATTCTTTGGGCTTTTCACATTTCATGCTAGGGCTTGCAATCAAATATGAGGCATAAACCTTTACACTGCTAAAATCAAGTAGGTGTGTTAATGTCTCAGTAATTACACCAAAAAAATTACATCTTCTTAACAGGAATCCAAATCTCAAATACATAATCGTCGCTTCCTGCATTTCCAGGTGGATAAATTTCAACGGTATACTGCATTGATTGCTCATACCCGCTTGACGGAAGCCATTCAGTATATATTTTTGTAAACATTGCGCTTACGCCTTCGATTACTTTACCCTTCCCCGGGAATAGTGCCCATGTTGCTGCTGGAATTTCAAATATATCAAATCCCGGGTATTCGCCGTCCCCAGCCTCTGCACCAATGGACAATACGGTGTTGCCATCCTCCAAAACACGCGATACACCCACCTGCCACAACGGGGCGCGGTCGAGGTTAAAATCATAGGCGATAACCTCGTTCGGTGTTCTGCCTGTTTTTTTGTCTTTGACGTCTAGGTATTGATTCCATGCGTTGGCACAAACATCTTCACCCCTCATGATGTGATACGTTTTGCCTACACATCTAATGATACCTTTTTCTTCAATGCGGTAATCCATTTTAACCGCTCCTTTAATATGAATTTGAAAGGAGATTCTGGGAAACATTTTGAGTGTAACGCTTTTGGTACGCGCTTCCATTGGTGAAACACCGTGCATTTCTCGAAATGCGCGAGCGAATGATTCGGGAGAATTGTAACCATACTTTATCGCCGTATCTATGACCTTAGCGCTGCTGTGTTGCATTTCCAATGCGGAAAGTGACAGGCGTCGGTTTCGTATATATTCGGCAAACGATACGCCAGCAACATATGAAAATATCCTGCCGAATTGATATATGCCGCAACAAGCTATTTTCGCTACATCGTTAAAATTGATATCGTCGGTGATATGCTCTTCAACATAGTCAATCACTTCCGTCATTCGTTTTAAAAAATCCACAATAACCCCTCCTTTCAAATTCAATATAAGTCATTGGGCAATAAAAAACCTTGCATTTTTATAACAAATTTGCAAGGTTTTAAATATAGGCTATCTGTGAAAATCATAGCATCTTCGTTGTATCAAGGTTCGCTGCTTAATATATAAAACCTTATTGCATATGGATAATCCTAGCATCTCGCGTCACATTATTTCTTATAATAGCTGGGTTGCCCTTATATCGCACTTCTGCTACCCCTGATACATCAAGTCTTAGTGTATTTGAAACGGAAATATCTATATCTGCCGCACCAGAAACAATTAATACAGCATCTTCTATTTGCAAATCAAACGAAAGAAAGTCAACAGCCCCTGCTGCAGATATATTGGCAGTATTGGCATTGCCACTGAGTATGAAGTCAACAGCCCCCGAGCCAAATACATCCAGTACATTAACTTGCAAGTCTAAGATAACATCAACTGCACCGCTTGCCCTTATCGTAAAATGTTCTGAGTAAATAGTATCCCAGTTCACAGTATCTACTGCACCGGCAAACGATACACTGTTAATATAGGGGGCATAAATATAAATTCTGGGGCGGTTTACTGTAGTAGTGGCAAGCTGTGTTTGAGAACGTATAACTAAGTTTCCATCCTTAACATATAGTTCTAAATACTCGAAAAAATTCTCATACATGACTACAGTTACGGATGTATCTTGGGCACGTCTCCAAGTAATGTTGGCAGGGAGATTGATATCCATACCAGTAAAGTTTCCGGTTTGAATTGTAAGAGGAACTATCTCGCCAATACCCTGAAGGCCACTTGAATTCCAGTTTTGGTCAGGCCAGTTAAAATTTGGTGTTTGCGTTGGGTGTGGGGAATGTATAGGCGCGGGTGATGGTAGACTTGGTGGCGGTGTTGGCGGAGGAGATACTGGATTTGGCGTTGGAGTGGGTGATACTGGACGTGGAGAAGGTGTTGGCGTTGGCGATTCTGGACGTGGAGAAGGTGTTGGCGATGCTATAGATGAATCTATCTTAATCGTACCCACAATACTAATATCGCCACTTCTAAACTGCCCAAAGGCATTATATGCCCAAGCCCCATACGTTAAAATTACTTCGCGTTCCGTTAATGATGTTGTACCAATGGTAAAACGATGCTCTGTACCGTCTGGCGCAAACAAGAATAGGTCAACCGTGCCGCCTCTAATGGATGATGTTATCTGCAAAATCAACATCTGATTATCATCGGCCATAAATGAGCCTGACTCGACTACATTGTTCCGGTTATTTGAATGTATATTTATTACTGTATCACTGTACGAATCATCATGTGCTTCTCCAATAATTTCATGTGTGTTACCGGGGTTACCACCAAGATTTTGGCTAGGCATTGCGTAAGCTCCTGTAATCATCGCCCCCATACTCAATACAAATGCCGCAATTATCGCAGCTATGATTGCTAACCGCGACTTTCTTTTAAAATATTTAATCATATCCAGACGCTCCTTTAATATTTTTTTGTTTTCGCTAAGGCTCACAGCCGAAAGGGAATTTTTATATGTTCCAGCTATTCCAATAGCACCCAGTAGTGTATCGCCATATGACTTTATTGCGTTTTGGTCTAAGCTTTTTATAACAGATTCATCACATGAGAACTCGCAAGCCTTGTTAATTTCATTACCCATTACATATACAAGAGGGTTAAACCAGTGTACGCAAATTACAAACTGCACCAACCATTTATAGAACATATCCCCACGCCTATAATGAGTTAACTCGTGCAAAATCGTGTATTTAAAATCTGATTCACTAATATTTAACGAAGGCAAAACAATATACGGGCGGAAAAACCCGATAAGTAATGGCGAAGACACTAGAGTATTTGTATAAAACCCAATAGTTCCCCTAATGCCTGCCTGCTCTAAAATTTTGCCAAATTGCTCTAGGCTATCCCAATCCTCTACAGGCTTGCGCCCAGCTTTAATAAAGCGCACAAAACTTTGATAAATTGTGATTTTACGAACAAATAATGCAATCGCAACCACCATCCATATCATCCAAAAGCTTGCTAGTATTGTGTTGAATATGTTTGTTTGCGGATAAGATTCGGTAATTTCTAACTCAAAAGCACCTATTTGAGAATGGCCTATAACGCCCTCTCTAGGAAAATAGAAATTGGGAATCGATAGCTCCCCATCCGCGTTGGTGGCATGTGATGTCACGTGACTGCTTCCAATTGTAAAGTTCTCCGAAGCTTCATCGCCTACAAAGTGAGTAGAACTCACTGGCATAACATCATTGAGTAAGCTACCTACTAAGTTAAACTCAAGCGAAAACGGCAGCAGTAATCTTGCAATTACAATGAGCCAAACATAATATTGCCACCTTTTGCTTAATCGCTCTTTATAAAGCGGCTTACATAAATAGATAATAGCTATCAATATTGAACCGGAAAGTGAAAGTGACAAAACAATTGTTATTAAAAAATTCATTATATTCCATCACCACCAGACCAATGATTCTTTAACTCTTCATAATCTTTTGGTGATAGCAGGTTGTTTTCAATAAGTGCGGCAACCAGCCCCTTGGTATTGCCTTCAAATATTTTATCTACAAAGCGCAGTGCCTGGTCACTCTTGTATTCGTTTTCGGCCACGACAGCTATATACATATTGCTATTGCGCATACCTGTCTTGCTTGTTTTTAACATACCTTTTTCTGCTAGACGCGAAAGTAGGGTTATTATAGTGTTCTTTGTCCAGCTGCTTCCTTTGGCTTCCAAAGCGGCTACAATATCAGCGTATAAGGCTGTGCCGCCATTTGCCCAAATTATTTTCATTAACTCTAGTTCATAGTCAGATGCTTGCTGCATAAGCACTCTCCTTTTTGGTTTACATTGTGTTATCCTTGATTAAGATAACACGATGTAAACCATGCTGTCAAGACCGTATATATAGCGAACGACATTGTAAGCTCCAGACATAAAAATGGGTCGCCTTGATAAATATCAAGGCAACCCCAATTGGATGATAATTTCAGAACTGCAAGATTTCTATAAGACAGCATCACATCACCCTGTATTTCTAAGCCCTGCAATAATCCCATTAATAGTTAATAAGATTTGCGTTATTAGTTTGCCTTCATCTTCTTCGCTTAACTCGTCACTTCCACGCAATGCCCTAAGCAACTCCACTTGCAAAAAGTTAAGCGGGCTTATATGAGGAATGCGGAACAGCATCGATTCCCTGAATAGAGGATAATGGGCTAATAATTCATCAGATTCTGAGATATGCAAAACAATTTCCTTTGTTTTTGCATATTCCTCTTCAATGTTAGCAAAAATCCTCTGGGCCGCCTCCTGGTTTTTTGCAAGGGGGATGTAAGCCTTTGCGATTTGCATATCTGCCTGCATTAACGCGGTATGGAGATTATTTATGATGGCAGTAAAAAGGGGCCACTCTTTATACATTTTTCTAAGTTTCTCAAGATTATCGCTTTTTGCGTCTGCAAAAGACTTAAGGGCAGTACCTGCAGCATACCATCCTGGTATTAGTTGGCGGTTTTGCATCCAGCCAAACACCCAAGGGATAGCGCGAAGACTAGTAAAACTAGGCTTTAACACTCTATGCATTGGACGTGAACCTATGTTAAGGTTTGCAAAATTCTTTAGCGGTGAAACATCATTGTAGTATTCAAACAGGTCCCCATCTTCAAACACAAGTGAGCGGTACTTTTTAAAAGCAACCGCTGAAATCTCATCCATTGAGTCTATCCAATCAGGTTTAAGATAAACAGGCTCTTTTTCTTTTGAAGCTTTTAGTGTAGCTGTAACCGTCTCCAGCAGCGTAGAAGCAGCTTGTTCCAGGTTTCTATATGCAATTTCGGTTAGCAAGTACCGTGACGAAAGCACTTCACCTTGTTCTGTTATCTTGACCCCGTTTATAACCGTTTGTGGTGGTTGAGATGCAATACTACGATTAAGCGCACCGCCTCCACGGCCAAGAGAACCCCCTCTGCCATGGAAAAACTCTACATGCACCCCATATTCTTTTGCCAGTTGAGTTATATCAATTTGGGCTTTGTAAATTTTCCAGTTAGCCGTTAATGTACCGCCGTCTTTGCTTCCATCAGAGTAGCCAACCATTATTTCTTGATAATCATCAACTAGTTTAAGATGGTGCCTATAAATTGGCGTTTCGAACACCTTGCGCATTGTTTCCATGCTTGCATTTAAGTCCCCGATTGTTTCAAATAAGGGGGCAATTTTTAATGTTGTTGTTATGTTTCCGTTTGGGTGCAAATAATACAGACCCACTTCTTTTGCCAGCACAAGAACTTCTAGTAAGTCGCTTGGCGATTGTGTCATGCTGATTAGATAGGTAGGTATAGCAATTGCTCCAAACTCATCATGGGCCCGCTTTATTGTTTTGAAGGTTGCTATAACTTCCTGGGTTTTCTCACTGTAGCCTTCACCGCTTAAAAGCAGTGGACGCGGGTCGGTTAGTACATAATTTAGTTTTTCTTGCTTTTCTTCCTCAGACAATGCGGCATAATCTTTTGCAATATTAACTTTGGCGAGTATTTCACATATGGCTGCTTCATGCTCGCCGCTATGATTGCGTATTTCCAATGATGCTAAATGAAAACCAAATAACTCAAGCTGACGTATAAACCTGTTGATACGCCTAAGCTCGTCACGGGTAGGAAGATGTTGTTTTAGGCTTTCTCGGATAATTCTAAGTTCTTGTAAAATTTCTTCAGGGTTTTTGTATCCCGCATCTGACTTGCCGACCTGTGTTAGCCTGTAGCGCATAAATGATAGAGCACGGCGATACATTTCTGTTTCTATTGGCCATTTTTGGTTGTCTTCTAAGTATCTATCTTCCTTAGCTTCTACCAGGCTGATCAAATCTTCACTTACACGGATTCGGGTTGTACAGTAACTGTAGCGATCAATCAAATAATCAAAGACCTCCAGATATTTTGTGATGATTAATTCACGTTGAAGCTCTATGGTCTGCCAGCTTACATCATGGGTAACAAATGGGTTTCCGTCACGGTCGCCCCCTATCCAGGAACCAAACCTAAGAAAGTTAGGAATCTTCCACTCTTCATCAGGAAAATGCTTAAGTAGGCTAATCCTCATTTCCCGATGGATATCAGGTAGTACATCAAAGAATGTTTTGTCGAAATAGTAAAGGCCGCCTTTTACTTCGTCCAGAACACTGGGCTTTTGGTATGATAGCTCATTTGATTGCCATAGAATCGTGATCTCATTCAGAATATTTTCTTTAATAAAATTCGTTTCCTTTTCGGTTAAGGAAGGGTTATCAAGTTCTTTTAACCTTCGGCTCAGTCTTTTTTTGATGTCTAAAATAGTACGTTTTGTAGTCTCTGTTGGATGGGCCGTGACAATCAACCGTATTGATAGGTGTGGTATTGCCTCTTTGATATCTTCGGCGTTGTAACCGGCTTCCTTTAGGTTTGCGATAGCATTTTCGATGGAAAAAGGTTGAGATATTTTTGTGTCATCCAGCTCGTAGCTTAGGTTTCTTCTGATGCGGTGATTTTGCTCTGCAACATTAAGCAGGTGGAAAAAAGCCGTAAAAGCGCGGATAACATCTTGCCGCTGGGAAAAACTAAGTGCGGCAATTTCTTCTTTAATGTCGCTTGCATATGGATCATCATTTGTAGGCAAACACCAGGCCTTTGCCAAAGTCATAATCTTTTTAGCTCTGCTTACAAGCTCTAGGCCGCCATGTGTAAACAAAACTTCGTATAACATACTGTCTAATAAATCAATGTCACGCTCTAGCATTGCAAATGATTTTGTATGATTCATCTAAATACTCCCCTCATATTTATCGAATAAACCGCTCTATCCTGTCAAACCCTTCTACAATCCGCTCCATGGAGGTCGCGAATGAAATTCTAATATGTTTATCACTTCCAAAGTCTGCACCAGGCACTAAGGAGACATTCTCTTTGCTTAGTAACGCCTCGGCAAAATCGCTTCCATTTTTTATTCGGTCATCTAACAGCCTAGAAATATCCACAAATACGCTTAGGCCGCCTTGTGGATAAACAAAGTCAAAGCAGGATATTTTATTTAGTCGCTGGACTACATAGTCTCGCCGCTTACATAGGGAGCTTATCATATGCGCTACCGAGTCTTGACTGCCGGTGAGTGCCTCAATTGCCGCCTTTTGTGTGATGCTATTGGTATTACCCTGTAGGTGCCCTTGGAGATATGACAAAACACGTGCTAAGCTGGGATCTGAAGCGGAATATCCAATCCTCCACCCTGTCATGGCATAGCTTTTTGACAATCCGTTTATCACTATGGTTCTTTTTGCTATTTCATCTCCAAGTGACGCAATGGAAAAATGAGACGCGTCTTGGTCATAGATTAGCCTTTCATATATTTCATCTGAAATCACAAACAAATCATTGGCTACAGCTACTTCGGCAATTTTAGCCAGCTCACTTGCGATTAGCACTTTGCCTGATGGATTAGAAGGAGAATTAATCATAATAGCTTTTGTTTTTGCTGTTACTGCATTTTTTATTGCAGCGACAATGTTACTAGAATCTACAAAAATAGGAACTCCTCCGGCTACATATACCATCTGTGGATAACTAATCCAGTATGGAACAGGAATGATAACTTCGTCACCTGGGTTTAATATAGATAAAAGTACATTGGATAGGGCTTGTTTTGCCCCGTTTGAGACTATAATCTGATTAGGCTCGTAATTTAAGCCGTTATCATTCCTGAGTTTATCGCATATTGCTACACGTAAATCGTGTATACCAGAAACATCTGTGTACCTGGTGAAATTGTTATTGATTGCGTTTATTGCAGCTTGTTTTACGTTTGTTGGAGTGTCTGAATCCGGCTCACCTACAGTAAAATCTACTACGTCAACCCCACTTGCAATAAGCTGCTTGGCTTTAGCGGCTATGGCTAAAGTGGTAGATGCTTTAAGATTTGATACATTTTTCGATAATTTCAATGTGGATACACTCCTTTTTTATTGGTTCAAAATCGCTTATGGCCAAAGTATCGGGGCATAATGCACATCAATAAATTGACAATATGATTATACGGGTGGAAGTTTTCACTGTATGTATATCATATTTTTGTTGAAATACAAAGTTTCATGCCCCCTGGGGTTACGTTGGCTATATTTTAACAAAGCCCGATTTACATACTATCTCTGTCGTGGGGCTATGTCCACTGATAGTACTATAGGCTCTAGCGGAGTGTTTTATTTGCTGCTGTGGCCTGGGCGTAGGGTTAATTATTTGGTTAAGAGGATGCATAAAGAAGCTGTGTAAAAAAGGTTTGTCGGTATCATCAAAACTGCTTTTGTCAAAAGTATCGGGACATATTGTATTTTGTGCATTGGTCTAATTTGGAACGGAATTTAAGCAAAAGCCCCGCAAGAGAAGGAATGACCGAATTTCGCCGCGTACTCCGGCTGATGCTGAACAGCCTCCGGCGGGAAAAAAGCCGTTTATTACGGATTGTCATCCGCATAAACTGCGTTTTTCCAGCGCCGGAGTCTGTTCAGCGCCTACGTAAGCGGCGAAATTCGGTCATTCCTTCTCTTGCTAGACCTTCGGCATTGATTTTTGGCTTAGGCGAGACCGTTCTGCATTTGATCTCTACATATCCCTTTTGCAAAGATATAGCGCGGGCGGGTAAGAGCCGGTTTTGGCGCCTGTGCAGGCGCACGGGAGACTCAAGCGGAGGAAAAACGCTGTTTATGCGGATGACAATCCGTACATAAACAGCTTTTTTCCCCGTTTGAGGCTTCCGTGCATAGCCGGAACATGCGCCAAAACCGGCTCTTACCCGTCCGCGCGGCAGCCTTGCGCCCACTCATTATACAAATTAGGCTGACATATTGAGCTTTATTTTTTATGTTGAAATACGAAGAAAATTATGGTATAGTGCGTACAAGAAAGGTCAGCGGCATCGTATGTACCGATGTTACCTGATATTCCCCTCCCCAAAAAAGCAATAAAAGTACCGCGGAACCGTGAAGTGCCTGAGAAACACTAACACGGGCTCGTAGGGATGCAGACACATCGCCTAAGAGCACAGGACAAACCTGCCACCGCAGCAGAGTAAGTTTACAATATTCGCCCATATACTTCAAGCATTGCAGCATTAGCATGGCGTTTTATTGTATTCATTCGAGAGTGGATAGGCTGGAGAGTTCTTTGTGTACACGTACATATTCATGCGTGTAGGCGATGATGGGTGTAATACCCCATCTTCCCTACACGCATTTTTTTATTCTCCTTTGCCCTGGCCTTTCTAATACTAAACAAGGAGGTGAACTATGGAAGCTATAAAAATAAGACCCATTGATGATCTTTATAGGATTAGTATCCCAAAAGAAGTAAGAGTAATTAATGGCTGGAAAGTAAATGATAACATCGGATTCTACAACTACGACGGCGTCATAATAATTGAACAAACGGGTCCGCCCAGGGAGCCGAAGAAGATAGAAGAGGCTATACAGCTTCACAATCCTCAAACCAGGGACTAACTCCCGGCACACCCACAATGGTATGACGTAGAAGGTATTGCAAAGCGCTCTACCTAAAGATAACATGCCAAGCCCGACAGACGAAAAACTCTCCTTGCCAATGAAAAAATATTGGCGTGGAGAGTATTTCGTCTGTCTTTGTCATTGTGGTTTTTATTGCTGGGGTTGTGGAGGCATTAGTGTTAAAAAATATGAAAGTGTTACTTTTCTGGTTTTGACCAAAGTATCGGGGCAATTAGTTTATGTAGTAAGGGGCAGAAAGGTGCGGCGCTTGCGGTTGGTTGTGGAAAAAGGTTTAGGTTTTTTTGACATGTGCTTTTGAATCCGATATAATCGCTGGTGTTGTAGAAGGAAACTACACACATAGCTGTGGCTGAGTCTGGTGCCTATGATTAGGTTTGCTCAGCTAAATACAAACAGTTATGGAGGACAAACCAGGAGGTTTATATGGCCGTTATTTCCATGAAGCAGCTGCTTGAGGCCGGTGTGCATTTCGGACACCAAACTCGCCGCTGGAACCCAAAAATGGCAGAGTATATCTTTGCCGAGCGTAACGGGATCTATATCATAGATCTGCAAAAAACTGTGCGCAAAGTAGACGATGCTTATCGTGCAGTAAGTGAAATTATCGCCGATGGTGGCGAGATGCTTTTTGTTGGCACAAAGAAGCAAGCCCAAGAAAGCATTAAAGAAGAAGCCATCAGATGCGGTATGTACTATGTAAACGAGCGCTGGCTAGGTGGTATGCTTACCAACTTCAAAACCATGCAGCTTAGAGTTCAGCGCCTAAAAGAGCTGGAAAAAATGCAAGAAGATGGGCGTATGGCTCTGCTTCCTAAAAAAGAAGTAGCCAAGCTTGAGCATGAAATGGAAAAGCTTCAAAAGAATCTTGGTGGCGTAAAAGGCATGAAGCGGGTACCTGATGTAATCTTTATCGTGGACTCCCGCAAAGAGCGTATTGCCATCCAAGAAGCCCGTAATCTTGGTATACCAATAGTAGCCATAGTAGACACCAACTGCGACCCAGACGAAGTAGACTATGTAATCCCCGGTAATGATGACGCAATCCGTGCAGTTAAACTAATCGCAGGCAAGCTTGCCGACGCGGTAATTGAAGCAAGACAAGGGGAGCAAGTAGATGAACTGGATGGGAACGCCCCAGAAGGTGAATACTACGAAGAGGAATACGCAGCGGAAACTTATTCTGAATAAATTAGGTAAACGCGTTCCTCATAAGATGTAATGATGTATTTCAAAAACCGCTTGAAGTATGCGGATTTTTGAAATATAACTACATCTAATTGCGGTACGCGTAGAGAGGTGACTAATATGGCAGTAACAGCAGCAATGGTAAAAGAATTAAGAGAACTTAGCGGAGCAGGAATGTCTGCTTGTAAAAACGCTTTAGTAGAAGCCGATGGCGATATAACCCGCGCATCAGAAATCCTTAGGGAAAAAGGCTTAGCCGCTGCCGCAAAAAAAGCCGGCAGAATAGCAGCCGAAGGCCTTGTAATGACAGCCCTTACCGACGATAGAAAAAAAGGCGCAATAGTAGAGGTAAACTCAGAAACCGACTTCGTTGCAAAGAACGAAGAGTTTATAACCTTCGTAAAAAACGTAGCCGCCCAAACCTTAGCCTCAGGCGCTGAGTCTGTGGATGAGCTACTGGAAGAAAAGTGGGCAGCGGATACCAGCGTAACCGTGAAAGAAGCCTTCTCCCAAAAAGTTGCCACAATTGGTGAAAACATTGGGCTTAGACGCTTCCAGCGTTATACCCTAAGCGGCAATGGCGTTGTTGTGGATTATATCCATGGCGGCGGTAGAGTAGGGGTTATGCTTGAGCTAAACGCTGATAGCGTAAACGATGCAGTAATCGAAGCCGGACGTAATGTATGTATGCAAATCGCAGCAATGTCGCCCCAGTTTGTAGACCGTACTCATGTGCCACAAGATTACCTGGATAAGGAAAGAGAAATCCTGACCCAGCAAACAATGGCAGAAGGCAAGCCCGCCAATATAGCAGAAAAAATGGTAGAAGGCCGCTTAAACAAAGCCCTTAAAGAAATCTGCCTTGTAGACCAAGAATATGTAAAAGATGGCGAAATGAACGTGGCCCAGTACCTGAAATCTGTAGACGCAAGCCTGGCAGTGGCCAAGTTTACACGCTACGAAAAAGGCGAAGGCATTGAAAAGAAAGAAGAAAACTTTGCTGAAGAAGTAAGCAAAGCGATGCAAGGTTAATCATAAATAAACAAATCCCCCTGGTGTGTTAGTTGCCAGGGGGATTTTTTGTGCCATTATTTTTTGCGAAATATATCTAATATGTGATGAGAAGCTCCAATCATATCTTGCCTTTCGCATATGGTGAAGTGGTGGCGTAGGTATAGAGCAAATGTTTCATCATCCATAGTATCCAGTGAGTCGTGTAGATAGTGGGCAAACATATCTGAGCCAATTAGATGTAGCCGCTCAACTGGGAAGGGTTTCATCAAGTTGTTGATATCATCTATGCGAACCAGTTCGAAGATATCTTCTGGTCTGGAGGATGTAGCGAAAGTTATCGGATCTATTAACCCTTTTTGTATATACTCCTTTACATTAAAGCGGTTGCGAACAAAGCCTCCTGATATTATTGAAGGGTCGCTTTGACAGTATGCGGCGAAAATTACTCCGTCTGGTTTAGTCACCCGTAAGGCTTCGGCTATGGCTTGGTGTTTATCTTCTGGAGTGTATAGGTGGTATAGCGGGCCAAGTACTAAGGTTAGGTCGTAGGTGTTATCGGGGAGGGCAGATAAGTCCAGGGCATTACCTTGGGTTATTTTTATGTCTTGATTTGGTTTCATAGCTTGCAAAAACATATCTATGTTGTGGGGAACCAATTCTACAGCGTGAACTTGGTAGCCCATATCTGCTATTGTGCGACTGTATCGGCCTGTGCCGGCGCCGATCTCTAGGACTTTAGCGGATTTGGGTAGGTATTCCTCCATATAGCGCATCGTGGTTAAAAACTCTACCAGGCCGCGGCGGCGAGAAAAGCGGGCTTCTTCATCATAGTTGCTGTAGTGGTTTATTATGTGAGATGGTTGGCTGATTCGTAAGTCTATCCAGTATCGTTCGTCTATTTCGGCCCCGGTTATGGCTAAGCGCTCGAACTTGCCGCCGCAGGCTTTTATTGTTGCGCGGCTGCCGTGGTTGTCTAGGTCGCAGGTCAGTAGTACTTTTTCAAGACCTATTTTGCGGCACTCTTCCAGGCATAGGTTTAACATAGATTTGGCATAGCCTTTGCGCCTCATAGTTGGGCGGACACCCAGACCTATATGGCCGCCGTGTTCTGAGGGGTAGCCTTCATTTAGATGGGGGCGGAGATTTATCATTCCTATAATCTGTGGACTATCATCTTCTATTAGTATGAACTGGTGAGATTGCACCCATTGTTGATTGGGTGCAGTTTCTTTATCTTGCATTAGTCGGCAGAATGTTACCCATTTTGATATGTCTTCATACTTGTCTAGGCCGCTGTCGCCATGGGTGTGGCTGTCGTGGGCTAGACATTCGTCTAAGTATGACTGGATTTCTGGGATATGAGACTCGGTTGGTCTTACTAGTTTCAGATTGGTCATGGGATTTTCCATTCCTTTTTCCATTAGTATAACAAAGAGGGTACCGTTTCCGATACCCTCTTTTCCTAGTTTCATTAAGGTTTGTGAGGCAACAACATTATTTTTCTATTGCATTAAATATTTCAAAAAAACTCTTGACCCTAACCTTGCGTTATGGTTTACACTATAATTATAGTTTTGAAAATGAAGGATAGCACATATCCAGGGAGGTTTTGAATATGGAAAAGCACAGGGCGATTCCAGATGGATATATGACAGTTGGTGAAATTGCAAAAAAGATGGGGATTACAGTCCGTACCATGCATCACTACGACAAGGCTGGTTTACTCTCACCGTCATCGGAGAGCGAAGGGGGTTACAGGCTTTATAGTTATAAGGATATGGTAAAGCTAAATCAAATATTATCAATGAAATATTTGGGGTTCTCTCTTGATGACATAAAAAATCGCCTTGTATCTCTTGATACTCCTGACGATGTTGCCAATGCACTTGCAGAACACGCAGCAGCAATTCGCAACAAAATGGAAGCGCTTGCAGATTCATTAAAAGCGGTAGAAGCATTAAAAGAAGAAGTGGTACAAATGCAATCGGTAGATTTTAAGAAATACGCTGATATTGTCGCAATCTTGCAGATGAAGAACGAAAATTACTGGGCAATCAAGCATATCGACGATGACGTGATGAACCATTTCCGTAATCGTTCTGGCTATGATAAGGCTGGCGCTTCTTCGATTATAGAATCTTGGGGGCGGTTGGCGTATGAAGCAGAGCAATTGAATAAAGAGGGTGTATCGCCCGAAAGCGAAAGGGGGCAAAACTTTGCCCAAACAGTTTGGAATGTGATGCAAGAATTTACTGGGGGGGATATAAACTTACTATCCAAGTTTTCTGAATCTATGAATAAACTTGCTGAATCTAAAGATGGTGGCAGTATGGATGGTGAACAAAGAGAAAAAGTTGAAATTGCATACACTTTCATGCAAGCTGCACTGGATGTCTATTTCATAAAATTAGGATATGAGCCGTTTTAATAATGCATCAAAATTATGCCAAAAGGGGTGACGACAATTGAGTAAAAACAAATCTGTTTGCAATGAACAACTGCTACTATGTCCTATATGTAATGGTAAAACTCGTACAAAAACAAAGCCGGACACGATACTTGTAAGCTTCCCTCTTTTTTGTCCAAAGTGTAAGAACGAAACAGAAGTAAATGTAAAAAATCAAATATTAACCATTATCATGAACCCGAAAGAAGTTGGGTCGCCGAAGGCGAGTATTGCGTAGCAATACTTCTGAAAAGTGCCAGCCGCTTAGTCGCAGAGCCGATAGCTTACGAGAAAATCGTAGCTATCGGCTCTTTTGTTTTGTACAAATTTACAAGGAGGTTACGAGCATGGAAAAACGCAGAGGAGTAATACCGCACGGACATATGACCGTAGGTGAAATAGCAAAAGTGATGGGGGTTACTGTCCGCACTTTACAATATTACGATAAAAAAGGCATATTGCGCCCAACTTTGGAAAGTGAGGGAGGATTACGACTATATACGCACAAAGATGTTATCACGCTTTTCCAAATTAAGTCTATGAAAGATTTGGGCTACTCACTTGATGAAATTAAGAATCGTCTGCCAAAAATTGAAACACCGGAGGATGTATCAAATGCACTGGCTGAACAGGCAGGGGAGATTCAAGTGAGGCTAACAACCTTAAAAGATGTGTTGGTATCAATAGAGGAATTGAAAAAAGAAGCAGAGCAAATGGA
>Ga0123352_10001263_pt1 | contig 33181 bp, 22 predicted proteins | sample TergutLab28metaG_FD_89700 | JGI IMG/M metagenome (GOLD analysis project Ga0123352, IMG submission 89700) | Labiotermes labralis P1 segment gut microbial communities from Petit-Saut dam, French Guiana - Lab288 P1 | ecosystem: Host-associated > Arthropoda: Insects > Digestive system > Gut ...
ATTCGTTCATGACACAAAATGCCTTTTCAAATTTTTTAACCCCATTTTCCAAAAACAAACCTAAATTTAAGCAAAGCCCCCCCCCCCCCCCCAAAAAAAAAGAAAAATTCTTGGTGCGCGCCTCACTCCATGGAGCGGAGTTCTGGTTGAGAAGCTCCACTAAAAACATAACCCCACCTTGATGGTCTCCCTCAGGATGGCTATCTCTCTCGTCAGGTGTTCGTTCTCTGCGAACAGCATTTCCATCTGCTGTTGCAGCTCCACACTCGGGTTCCGCATACGCATGCGCAGTTCCTCCTCCAGCTGTCTCACTAGCATCGCCTGTTTCTGCAACAAAAAGAGACCACAATTCAGTACGAAAAGCTGACGCCTGCGCTCTAGGCTACACGAATCCCGGTCGACTGAGATTTGTCGTAGTTTTCCTCATTCCCTTCAGTCAGAAGACAGATTAGGCCACTAGCGATTCCTCCCACACCCGCACCAACGACGCTGCACAAACCGTGAAAGCAGTTCGTAATTGTGTCACTTGCAGTACAGGCGACAGGTCGTCTGCACCGTGACATCGTGTAATCTGGTGGACAGGTACAAACATCCTACAGACATCAAGGCGTGACGTCACTACCGCCAGAGCCTCATCATCATCATGTGACACTAGTACGTTGCGTCTAATGGCTGAGTGACAGTGAAGTGGTAAAGATGACAGGCACAGCAGTCCCCATGATATAATTGAGGTACCACGCCTATATTTGCCTGAGAGATTGAGGAAGAGCAAGAATGTCCAGCTGTGGTTTTGTTGCTTTTCATGGGGGTGGGACAATCTGGCATGCGTACTCCAGTTCGGTCTTTGTTATGGTTTCAAAAGTTTGGTTTCAGCCCTCTGTACGTCCGTCGTTTAACTGAGTGTTACTGTCGGTGTGTGCAGCAGTTTGCATATACCGCCCCTGTATACTGAACTGCGTGATTTACATGGCTTCTTCAATTATGCCGAATGAGTCAGAATTTTCCATCATACATGGGGCCAACTTTGACGCGTTGCAAATAGCAATATATATCAGAACTGTGCAATGTGCAATTCGGCACCTTATCATTACCGTAATAGCATGAAGCTCATGAACGTTCATGGAGGAAATGAACCCAAAAATACTTACACGTACTGTACAAATATGCAGCATTCTCGAGATAGTAATGTGAAGTAACATGCCATGCCTGTTCTGTTTCTTATTCTACTTTCTGCTCAATTTATCAGTGTAGGAGGGAAGGTAGATTCAGAAAAACGCGACAATGTCGTCCGCCAGCGGCGCTTGCAGCTCCTCCTGTAAACAAAATAAGGGCATGCACCCAGCAATCATCAACCAACCGCGTGCATGCATCGTCCAAACTCGTCAAATTTTGTCAAAAACAGTGCAGTCGGTACTGCTACACAATCGAACTATCTCGACAGGCCTACTTCGATTCCAGGCTTCTGAATCAAGCAGCAGAGGAACCAAACTCGCTCCATGTGTGTGTGGCAACCCCTCACACCAAGGCCGAGTCTCCCCAGGAAGTGAACTGTGCCTGAGAAAATACAAGTAAAATGTCGAGGCCCGCCGCGTGCCACCAACTGAACAAACACAATAGCTCATAAATGGACAATGAACAGTTTAAAGCATTTAGAACGAACGGTATTTCTCAAAAGTAACAACTTGATATCTGAATGCCCCACTTATCATCTTCCGAAGGAGTATTCTAACAGTCACAGGCTACGAAATTACATGTCTTTGCTTAGCAGGACTTGTGCCTAGCTGTGCACCAAACTTTGAACCCAGACCCCGAGCAAGTAGCCAATGAGAGGGTTCCAATCCAATCATACTAACCAAATTTAGAGAACAAGGACTGTTCCCGATGTTGGGAACAAACAAATCAAATTTGTTTACATTTGTAGCATTGCAGTGTGAATTTTCTCACTAATTCTGCAGAGCAGTTCGTCTTTATTTGCTCGGAAGAGATACAGTTATATGATTCCCCGGAGGAGATACACTTATTGCAACTGTTCGGAGGAACTCTGCTGTGCTCTGGCGGTGAAGCGATGTCGCCCACATTGCAGCTAACGTGTGACATTTGCTGTACATTAACAAGCAGACCAGACACAGCTATTCTGTATAACGCAACAGTAAACGTGTGCACTGAATAAATTGAAAGTAAGACTCTCCATTCGACAAACGCACAGCTGCGTGTCTCTGACAGCTTCACCTACCGACAGAGCAAAGAACGGGAAACGCCGGGAAGATTCCGGGAGGAAAAAAGTCGGGTAAAACGACTAGACTAAGGGGTGGATGTCCGAGAGACCGCGGTTCGACTCTTCGCAAGGGCACACGGCATTCAGACCAGCTCTGGGGCCCTTCCAGGCTCGAATTCGGTGGGTACCGAGGTAAGAAGTGGACGAAACGGAGCAGCAGCAGACACTGGCTACTCTGCCGCTAGGTGTGCGGTATGAGTTGGTGCAGAATTGCTGCAGCCAAAACTGAGTGAAGAAAACAGCTGCAACCACTGGCGCTGGAAGGTACGCTGTAGTTGTGTACGGTCAGTAACGCAGTTTGTACGTAGATCAAGAATTTGTTTGTTTGGTATTAAAGTGGTGGTATTGGGCATAAGGACGAAGTTAGTACGTAAAGAATCTAGATCAGATTACCGGTAACTCGACATGGCGACGAAACCAACAATGCAATAAGCATTTAAGAGTATCCTACATCCTTGTATATTATAAACACAGGTGCCTGCTACATGTTTCGGCCACACTTGTAGCCATCCTCAGGGAGGTGCATATCAAGCAAGGTCAGGATTTTTATGTGTGTTCACGTAAGCCACGAAAAGGCGCCAATTAGCTTCGTCATGTCCGTCCGTCCGTCCGTCTGCCGCATGTTTGAGCGCGGGTCCTTCTTCGACGGATTTCCGTCAAATTACGTTGTTGACAGCCATACAAAGGCAGGCCACTGCTGGGTTGAATGGCAACAGCGGTCACGCGAACGAGACACGATGTTACGTCATACGTACATTGCCTACCTTGCTACCGAATTGTTCACAGTTACCCTCCATGGGTGGAGAGCAGCTGCTCCACCCACAACTTGACGGCACTCCGCGACGTGCAGACGGAAGTTCACGTAGGCGCCTTTTACAGATTACGATCACAACTATAGGGGCATCGTGAATAGGCCTCTCCCTTCACAAGGCCATACCACAAAATACAGACGCATATCCATAAGCACAACCACACTCGAATCCACAACTCCGGAATCGAACGCTCCCTTAGCAATCAGGGAACGGATTAAACCCTGCCTAATTCAGTGACGTTACATCAACAGTGAACGTGGCTGGCACCAAGGATTTACACTTAGTTACCAAAGAAGAAAGTCTGACAATCTTTCCATCGACTAATAATACAAAAATTAATCAATGCTGCCAACTGGGTAAACGTTATGGCGACGTATGGCGTACTGGAGGTTACAGCTCCACACATTTTTTTTTTTTTAATTTCACGAGCCGGAAAATTCATTTCAAGGAAAGAGTCCCCGGCACATATTGGGTAGGAGATTCGGTGAGACTCATGTGCCCGGGGAGATAAGACACGTGTACATCTCTGCCCCTGCTGGGGGGTCGAAATTAGACATTTAATATATATATATATGTATATATATATATAAAATGTGGCGCCGGCTAGAATTTCTTGCCTTGCCCACCGGACAGCGATGCTGTCGGGCATCGGTGCTCCAGTAAGTCAGATGCGTTCAGCACAGTAGCAGTGCAAAATGGTGGACGTTGTGGACGGGCGTGGTAGACACAGAGTGGTGTTTTAATTTCTTACTGCGGAAGGCTGCAGTCCGAAAGAGATTCATAGACATCCGAGAAGTGCGTGTGTGGTGAGGACGCCACAGATGTTGGGTCACTTGGACGCTGAGTCCGTCGTTTTAGGAGCGGCCAAGGGGACATCGGTAACAGGCCCCACGGCAGCGACGACGGAGACCAAAGACAAGGTTGATGCGCTGATTCTAAATGAGGGCCGCAGCACAAGTGAACTGTGCGCCGCAGTACGGACTGGAAAACTGGCGGTTATGGCCGTCATCAGAGAACTGGGCTACAGGAATTTTGCGCAAGGCGCGTGCTGAAAATGTTCACCGTCGAACGGAAGGCAGCCCGAAAAACATCTTTGCGGAACTGAGAGAGACGGAGATGATTTAATGTCAACGATGAAACCTGGGTTCATCGTTACGACCCACTGACGAAAAGACATCAATGTAATCAATGCAATCAGTCGTCGCTAGGTAAGAACAAATTCAAAAGTGCGGCCTTGTGCGGTTAAAGCGATGGCTGGCGTCTTGTGGGACAGTGCAGGAGTCCTGTTTATGTAATTCTTGAACAGAGGTGCCACAGTCACTGCACAGCGACATGTGCGGACATTACAGGAGTTATAACAACGAACTGTAAGGGTTCGACCAAACAGAAAGATGAATCAAGGCCTTATCCTGCATGATAACGCCAGACCGCGAGGTGGAATGTTCTCCCTAGTCTCCATTTTGCACCCTCCGACTGCCACCCTTTTGGGCCCCTGAAGGAACCACTCCGAAGAAGCCGTTTTGCGGATGACGACAAGATGAGACACAGCGTGTGTGATGAACTCCGATGGTTCAGCTAAGGGTTTTACGCGACCGGCATACAGCGTCTCACCAAAGACGGAAAAATTGTGCTTTAAATGAAGGGGACTTTGTGGAAATAATCTCAACTTTATAAATAATATTCCCATGATAAATATGTACATTTCATCGTATTATTTCGTACTGCATTTCGTGAAATGCCATTTATAAACTGTGAATGGCGTCGGTCAAAACAAAAAAATTGTGATCGGTCAGGACGCATTACGCACAACTTTAAAGTGTAATAATCCGGAATGGTAAAATACCACAAGTAATGTGAAATGTTAGTGGTCACCAATCCAGGAAATGATATGGTCCAGTCCAATGTTCCCGCTAATGAAGCGGAGAAGGTAATGAATGTTACTATGCATGCTGAACTCACCTCTGCTGTTTAAATGTTCAGCTGAGAGTTTGCCTGATTTGTAGACGGCAATGTTTCTGACTTATACATTAATTTTACGAAGCAGTCTGGTGTAGGGTTACTGGCAGTAGGAAGTTGCCACTGACGGAACTCGCCCTCCACATCGTCTAACCCAAATGAGGATTGTCGCGGTTTCTGTCCGTCTGATCCAATCAGGCTCTTACTGCTTCCTTCAAAACCCTTTCCAATTCATTATTCAGAGTCATTCCACACGCAAGTACAATCCGACAACGCACAGAGTCAGACAGCGAGTCTTAAAACAAAACATGCACAAACTGCATAAATTTGAATAAAACCGGACACCTTTCGATATTTCGATCCTGGACACGGAGGCAGCAAGATGCGTCTGTCGCAATGTGGTGCTGCGTGACGTTATCAAACCGCCGGGACACTTAACCAAGCAAAAGACGCCAAGCACCAAACTCCACTTCGCTCCACTGTTTGCAGGCTACTGAAGAATCCTGCGAGTTACATGACAAGGTTTTTGAAACGAACAGAAAACAGCTGGAGCTGTGTGCGCTGGTGCTTCCTCCCCTGAGCACTTGCCTCGTCACCTCGCGTTTACAGAAATAAAGTTAACTGCCGACAAGAGCACTATTGACAGACACATAAAATGAGCGTAAAAACGATCTATTCGAGCCAAACGGCATTAAGCTGTTCAGTTAACCGAGCAGGGATAAGCGGGAGCAAATGTTTGATAAGTTAACAATACTGCAGAGACAGCAATGTTCCGTGTCCTTAGCAACGATTTGAAGGTTTATATTGTTGCCAGCGACATGTGTAGCACAACAATAAAAGGGACCTCACTGCTGCCTTTCCACGGCAAAAATGGTTACGGGAACGCGACACACTGTTACGTAAACGCACGTTGCCTATCTTATCTACAGATCAGACATAATGCAGACAGCACCCAGAATTGTTCGGGTGATCAAATCGAGGAGAATGAGGTGGGCGGGGCATGTAGCACGTATGGGGGAGAGCAGAAGTGTACACAGGGTTTTGGTGTGGAAACCTGAGGGAAAGAGACCATTTGGAAGACCCAGCCTAGATGGGAGGATAATATTAAGATGGAGCTTTAGGAAGTGGGATGTGGAGACATGGACTGGATTGATCTGACTCAGGATAGGGGCAGATGGCGGGGCACTTGTGAATGCGGTAATGAACCTTCGTGTTCCATAAAATGCGGGGAATTTCTTGACTAGCTGACAACCGGTCAGCTTCTCAAGGACTCTGCTCCATGAAGCAAGGCAGCCAAGCAGACAGCAGCACCTCATCTCCAGCCACAGCCCCTGCCCCAGACCCTCACACACGCCAGTCACTCGCCTGCAAGAGACACAAACACGTACCGGTAGCAGATGGACGAGCACAACAAGGCGAAACATGAAGACTTCCTCTTGACAGGCGAAGCAGTTGCAGAACTGGGTCCACGTGTTTACCACGTGCTTCGGGGGCTCCATAACCCAGTATGCGTGTACCGCTCTAAAAATGACCGAGCAAAAACACAACACAGGTAGATACCTTCACAGGGCAATTAAAGCGGTTCACTTTTAGAGAACAACAGCAATGCAGTTAACCATATGAGCAACTGGACAGTGAAATATAAGAACTCAGAAAACACCAAAGACACAAATATAGGTTGTTTCGTCTCAACATTTTGTGCTTATTCATGAAAAACACTAATTCATTTTACAGCAGTTTTAAGACAATATTCCTGCCCGATCATGGCTCATGTTCATATAGTTGCGATGTAACATACATGTAATGTTGTGTTTGACGTTACCAGTACAGTCAGAAGCACATATTCACTGCCAAATGCAGAAACGTTTATGGCTAAAGCAACTGGTAAACACAGTGACCGCTACGCCAAGCTAATCCTCGCCACGCCACAGCGGACGTGGGTACCCCGACTCTGCAAGACTTTCTCAAAACTGCAAATTGTGCTTGCCAAGCGGTGCTGACTGCTTTCGTGTTAATTAGTCCGTGACGTCACCGCGGGAGACCAGCTAATTAGAGATGCTGGGGCACGTAATGAAGCGAACTCTGCTGATATTGTCTCGCATCCGTGGACAGTAGCCAATTTACCACCCATGTTGTCACGGATTAGTTTTCTGGTTTAACCAGCCATTATGTTAAATAACGTTACTCTATTCAAAACTGATGCGTTGGGCACAAGCCTTTGGGTCCGTTCATTTCGGATGCAACCGAGAATGGCTTATCAGTATTGTCATCAGCTGTCTGTATTCATGTCTCTAACAATACAACGCTTTTTTAAAACAAAATATCGCGTCGGAATATACCCAATGATGAGGTTTACTGTCTGCTGTTCCGCAAGTATTGTCCGTGTGATCCACTCAAGCAGCGCAAGATAGGGGACATGTACCCTACCAGGCATGAACAAGTAACAGTTCACACAAACTTTCTTTGAAAAGCCTGATTGGTAAGACTAGACGCAGATGTGACGACAGTAGGCCTATTTTCGAAAATAATATTAACAGAGGAGGGGATGGGGTGTCTGTATGGGGGAGTTGGCTGAATTCGTACAGTAAATGCAGCAATGAGCCTCCGGTTGGTGTGTTAGATTGACACCAAGCTTTAGAGTCCGAGCGATTCCAACTGCTTAAATTTCGCGTGGATTGCAACGCGGCTAGTAGAAAGATTGTAACATCCATGAAGAAGGACTCCGCTAACAGTGTTGACTTATTATTTCACCAAGCAAATCAAAACCGTTTTCGGCTTCTATCCTACGACTCAGTCACTCCTGCCGCACAAGCATTCACACACTACCCCATCTGTAAGAACAGCCTCTTCATCAATTCCGTTTCACTATCATCATACCTTGCAAGTTAAACCAGTCACCATGTAAAACAAAGAGTCAAGATTTTGAAACAACCTGTACTCCTGTCTTCGGCTAAAGGCATTTCGCTTGTATGCTAATTAAATATATGAAGCCGGTAAAAATGTGAAAACACTTTTATTTCGGCTTTCAGGAAGAGCGTTGCTTTCCGACGGCCCAAGGCTATCGACTGCTTGCTCTTCATATAACAGCAGTACTAAGATAAAGGTAAGTACGGCGCACTGGTGGAATTATATGAGAGTGCCACATCATTCACCACAAATCCCACATACAGATTGGCCCGGTGATGTACAGTGAAACAAGAATTTCAATGCACATATGAGTTGATGGTCTGACCATTTGGAGCAATGTCTACCAAAATCACCGCGTCTGCACTTGGTGCTGTTGACCAGCGTGACTGAGCTTCACTCGGCCTTTCTCAAAACCTGCAATTCGTGGAGCCCAACGACTAAAATTAGTCTTGTCAACAGCAGTGACACCGTATATAACCGTTTATTCGACAGTTTAATCTATGACTGTAAACTCCATGTTCCTATTAAAAGAATAATAAATGGTATGCTTCGCCCCTCTCAATACCAAGGCCCACATAGTGGCAGCCAACTATCAAGGGAGACGTTATGATTTATTTCTCTCACTCGCTGCTCGTGAGTAAACGCAGATACCACGATGATGAAAGCTAAGGACGCCAGATACAATCCTCAAGAACGTCAGATACAATCCTCAAGGACGTCTATGGATCCTCAGGCCAAAAAGTCAACACATAAAACACAGTGAACTACAACCGCAGTTACAATGAAATTGAGCGCCAGGATACGGAGACACAAGTCGATAAATCTAATATAACAAATAGAAAAACCAACGATAACAATTAGCTAAAAGTACGATAAAACCCCAACAACTGCAACATACACCGTTTGGTCTCCAATAGGTGTGAAGTCTGCCTGTTCACGTTCTGAAATACTGACCACGTGGCGTGACAGCTATTTGCTCCAACCACACACACTTCACCAGAACTAAGCCGATCTCGACCAGCTCTACCTCTGACACTCAAAATGTATTAACCACTGCAGCGCTGTACTGCTCCATAAAGGCACAAACCCGAGCAGCAAAGGGTATGGAAGACTAGCAAGGACATCCTCTGAACCCCGCAGTGCAGGACGGCGATTTCATTGTCAAAACCTTCTAAACGAAATATAATGTTTCTCAAACCGGTATTACAGCATCACAATGCGCCATAACATAGCCCTGCCGTCTGTCCTGCTCCTGGCAATGCACAGCACCCGGCCAGCCAGTTCGTAACCACTCATCGACATTTTGAAGGTAAATTCAGAAACAAAACTAAAATTTTCTTCCTGAATTTAACCCACACGTTCAGTTCAAACAGGATGAAGTCTGGTATAGCGTGCCAAACCTCCACCCTTCACGACTACTTCACCCTGCGAAGCTCTTCTACAAGAAGTGCATCTTCCTTTTAACGCTGCTAAATCTACTGATTGTGGCTCCAAGGGGGAGCAACTAACAAAGACTGAACAGCTGCGCACTGAGTAACTTCCTTACACTAGACATTGTTCGGACAATAGGGTGGGCGGAGCATGTTGCGTGTATGGGGTAAAGACAAACGCATACAGGGTTTTAGTGGGGAAGCCTGAAGGAAAAAAGCGTTTGGAAGACCTAGGGATAGAGGGTGGGAAGAACTAAAAAATGGATCTTCAAGAAATAGGATGGGCCGGGGGGGGGGGCGTGGATTTGATTGAGGTGACTGAGAGACAAGTGGCGGGCGGGTGTCACAGCGGTAATGCACCTTCGGGTTCAAACACGTGCGGAAATGTTCTCGACTAGGTGAGAAACTACTAGCTTACTGAAAGGACTCTGCTCCATCAAGTTAGTAGTTTGACGTACAAAACCTGTTCAAAGAAAAACGACATCCGCATTATGTTTTCAGGATGAGGGTTAGACGTAAGGAATGCCTAACAATTAGGTCGATTGGCTTCCAATTCCATTACGATCACAAGTTGTCACGAAAATCGACCACCTGTTTCATACGCACACTTAGATGGTCTGTCTTGTGCGTACATTGTGGCCTGCATGTTGCAATGCCAGCAGTGCGTCAGAATGCACAGGCCTGCTGTCACGGCTGTAAGGATGACAATTACTGTCCAATAGGATAAAGGCCGTGCAGCTGGTCACGTTCCTTAGAAGCTTTGTTGCATTACACCAAACTACACGGCTTCATGTCCCTCCACATGCGTGTACTCGTATTTTGTTAGAAAGGTTTCCAATTCAAACTATCAATTCCCACGCATGCCATGCAACACAAAATTTCACAACGAACAGCATCGGAGCAACAAATCAGTGCCGTATTGCAATTTGCGTATCCAGAATGCAGGGTAGACGCCCCGAGTGCGGAAATAGGTAGGGCTAAGGCGTCCCTTCCGGTGGACTGCCCAACAAAGGGGCCGCAGAGGGTTACAGCTTAGGTTGGTAACTCAAAATAGGGTAGCTCAGTTAGAACAGTAACTGGAAGAGGTGGGGAAAGGTGGTCCACTTGCGTAGGGGAGGAGAATTTCTGATCTCCAGAGTATCAAAATTAGTTCTGCACGTATGAGTATCGGCGTTCTTTGCCCTTGGGTAAAGTTGCCACAGTGTGAATCTGACCACTTAGCACCGTTTAGTAGTATTTAGGTACAACGCTGTGTTGTGAATATCGTCAGAACTGGTGAAACGTCCGTCGAAATTTCAGAGAGAAAATTTGACAATTCGCACATCTTGCTGTGGCTTACATCGGTCCACTGTTGTGCACTGCATCCGTTGAGTAATCAAATGGAAGTCAGTGTTGAACTGAATGCAACTGCACTGGCGAAGTGCGAGACTGAAGCGAAGCTGTCTGCCATTGATTGCGTTCGGTGTGCCTAATTAATGCAATTGACACGTATTTCTAAATGACACATCCACAGAGACAATCACAGCCGCTTTCAGTTTTGTGTTGCGTATTTACAATTAAACCAGTATCCCTGTTGGTAGAACAAATACGCATTATCTGATAATATTGGTCCACGAATTGGCAGTGTGAGGGCTGGACGACAAGCCGTGTCATGCTGTCAGCGCAAGAGGTCAATGGGGCGTCTTCCTGTCCTCTGGAGCACAGCGGTCATTTGGTGATGGTTCCTGCCGGCCCTGTATGTCTAACACTTCGACGTTGCCTATATTCAGTTTTTTGTAACGGTGCATCAACTGTCGTCGTTACAAAGCTTCTGCCCATAGAATGGCGCAGGAGGTTCCTCCACGGAGTTGGTGCTAGTCACCTACCAAACCACAGGGTATCACCTCCTCAAATACAGCAATTTTGATACGTTCATGAGAACCTCAGGTGGTAAAAGATCTAAAGGCTCACCTAAATTTTAAAAGAGCAGGTGTTTACAGCCAAACAGAGGCTCACCACCTTGCTGTTCCATACAGCCAAACACACGCTCACCATCTTGCCGTACCATACAGCCAAACACAAGCTTACCATCTTGCTGTACCATACAGCCAAACACAGGTTCACCACCTTTCTGTTCCTTCTGTTGTACCATCCCATCCCCTGCGTTTATTTTAAACGGAGAACGGATTTTTTTAAGGAAAATAAGTAAGGGCCACTATTTTAATTTATATTTCCTGTCGCCGCAAAACTTGTTGCTCCTATAAATCCCATCATTTTGCCTCTTACCTTTTCTCGAAATGGAAATCTGCGCGCGACCGGTCGTTGGACAGCCGTGCCCGCCAACGGATTGCAGTTGCGGTCACTGTCACCAGTGAACACCGACAGACGGCAGCATGGTGTGTCTGCAGCATAACTCAGGCGCTGGACAGTTGCAAATGCGTTCAGGGAAGACCGACATTTTAGTTGATACTGTCACAGTCTCCGTGCGAATCTGAGAGCAGGTGCGACGATGTTGCTACCCAGTGCCAGCAGTTGCCACACAATTCTGAAATACGTTAATACCTTCTTACACAGCAGACGCGTTGACACTGTTCCAACATGCCCGGGCGCAGTTAACCAGAAGTCACCAAAAGACATTCGAATCTTACTAAGCAGTCAAACACCGCACGTCTGCCCATGCCCAGATTTTGTCGCTCTGACAGCCAGCCTTCTGTCATGTGCAACTCTGAAGGGAAAGCTCCTGCAGACTTCTTGGCCTACCAATAACTTCAGGTTCCACATAACCTTAAGCTTCAAGTTTCCATGCAGATATAAACCATATCGCAGTCTTCCCAATAAAAAAAGCCATCAACATGCCAATACTTTAAAAGTCTGAACACGATCCATCATAGCTGGATGGCAACTGACAACTGGATGAATGGAACATCCAGTCTACATTACGTATTGCGGGTTGCAACACTGTGACAACTTCTGAACTTCACGCAGCAACAAAAGAAAGCATGCGAGAAGGTGTGTGGGGGGGTCTATTAGTGTGACTGACGGACATTCAAACGTACAGCTAAATGCCATTAAGAAGCATCTGGCAGGCAGCAAAAACGGAGCGACTTTACTTCTATATCCTGGGGAGGGGGGTGCCCGGTTCAAATTCCGTCCGTGTTATGAAAAATCTCGACGGAAACTTTCTTTTCCTTTCAAATTAAGGATCTGTCGATCACGGCTTGTTCCGAGACTAAGAACTGATCGGATATCAATCCCAGTTCTTGCCACTTCTCACCTTCCCTGAGATCTATAACAGTGGGCTTTATTGTTATAGGCGTCATATATTATCTCCACGTGTAGGTCTAATTTAATTTTTAATTTTCTATCTTATTTACTGCATTAGTAAAACCCAAATTTTCTTCAATTGTTCCTTTACGCCTTCGGTCATCTTGTAGTTTCTTTTACATACAATCAAAGTCTTCAAACTACTTTAGGAAATTTGCACAAAATTTTAACATCATGAACTGACGTACAGTTTATTGTAGGAAAAAAAAATTGTACGCTGAGCATTCAAAGCAATTCATACACTCCGATGTGATTTCTGTACAGAGAAGCAGTAACATGTCTTTACGCACAGCAGAGCCATATTATTACTGACACGAACCAAACATTATCGGGCAGTAACTTTTAGTGTAGATCGTCGACACCACATGACATCTAAATACACTAAGCTGCTCTGGACAAGAAACATCTGGAAACTGGATATTCGCTGAAGAACTGCAGACATCGTGCTACGCAGTGTCAAACACATGAGCACGTGTTTAGTTCGATAGACAGATTTCAGGGAACTTGCTGCCACTTTTGTGGGGAGGTGCCAACGTTGCGGACAATATTTGGCCTCCACCTGCAGACAGCAGAGGGTACACGCTTAGTTTGACAATCGAAGGAACGTCACACACTGCTGCCGTACGCTAAATTGAGCGGACGCACGGTTACAAAGGGCCGAACAATGGCTGTAACAATAACAAGGTTTATAGCTGCATTTTTTTCCAGTGTAAGTCGTCAGTCCAGCAGCTACATGGGAACTGCTGTTGGAACACGAGCAAAGCCATGTTAAAGCAATTTCCTGATGTATTAGTTAAGGCCTCTCGACTGAACGTACATGAACGTTAGAATAGTGTCGCGGACTGTGCGTGCGTGTCCAGTAATGACGTCATAACAAGCACATGGAATTTCAAGGTAGCTCGTAAGAGAGTCACGTTGTATCTTCACAATTTAAATTTTCCAGCCACAAAATTATTGACCCTGCGAACTTAAGTAACCACGTAGACCTACATGTTGTTCTACGTTTTTATTACCCCTTGCCAATATACAAAACTTCTTAATTTGCGTTCTCTTATTTTCGATATAACGACCATGTGGTTTGTTTGTTTGTTTGCTTGCTTGCCTTTATTTAGGAGTCTTTGTGTTCTACCTACAAACGTACAGATGAGACACCCAGCTGAAGAAGAAAAAAATCTGACATGACGACGAATAATCGCAGCACTAAACCTAAGGGCAGCGATGTGTGTGGTCCGTGGCTGCTACAGTAACTGTGTTGGTCAAACCTGTGAATGAGTGTGGTTTTATTCATTCGTGACACTGACAATACAGAACACGTACTATCCGTGACAGTGACGATATAGAACAAGAATCATCCGTGATGATATAGAACACGTACTATCCGTGACAGTGACGAAGTAGAACACGTACTATCCGTAACCGTGACGATTAGAACACGTACTAACCGTGACAGTGACGAAGCAGAACACGTACTATCCGTAACGGTGACGATATAGAACAAGAGTCATCCTTGACGATATAGAACACGTACTATCCGTGACAGTGACGAAGTAGAACACGTACTATCCGTAACCGTGATGATTAGAACACGTACTATTCGTGACAGTGACGAAGCAGAACACGTACTATCCGTAACGGTGACGATATAGAACAAGAGTCATCCTTGACGATATAGAACACGTACTATCCGTGGCACTGACGATACAGAACAGTACTATCCGTGACAGTGACGACATAGAACACGTACTATCCGTGACAGTGATGATATAGGACACGTACTATCCGTAACAGTGACGATATAGAACAAGAATCATCCGTGACGATATAGAACACGTACTATCCGTGACAGTGACGATATAGAACAAGAATCATCCGTGACAATGACGATAAAGAACAAGAACCATCCGTGAGTTACGATACAGAACACGTACCATCCGTGACAAGTGCATGCAAGTTGTTTACAAAACCCTTTCAATTTACATAGCCTAAAATTAATATTAATTGTTTCTTTCTATATTAAAAGCAGTAACGCATTAATAATAAAAGAACAAAACGTACATCTGGAGCACATAACAGGAAGTCATTGGTATGGTTGCCCCTAATCTCTTCAAGGTCCATTATTTCTAATGGGAATGTAATTTTTTATGTTTTTTTTTTATTTAAGCCCACTTCTTCTGAGAAAACAAGTAGTGCATGCAAATTATCTTGTTCTACCGGCCAAGAAAGAAAAAGTGCTACAGGGCATGACTGATGGATTAATTGAAATTTGTACATGTTATGGAATGGAAATGAATGTGGAAAACATTAAGGCGATGGGAACCTCAAGGCAACCATCCCCAGTATAGGTTATGATAGATCAGAACAGCCAGAGAATGTGGAATATTACAGTTATTTGGGTAGCATAAGTTGTCACTGACAGCAAACAATGCAAGATGTAACCGTGAAATAAATCCAAGATGGCCATGGCAGAAGCATCATTCAACTTGAAGAGTTTTCACCAGCAAATTGAACTAAAATTTAAGGAAGAAATTAATAAACTGCTACATTTGGAGCACAGCTTTGTATGGTGCTGAAACTTGGACACTGCGAAAGTGGATCAGAAATGTCTGGAGAGTTATGAAATGTGGTGCTGGAGAAGATCATTTGGACCGATCGTGTGAGAAATGAATAGACAAAAGAAGAGGAATATCCTATACACAATAAACAGGACGTCTAACTGGATTGGTAACATCTTGCGTAGGAACTGCCTTCTGAAACACGTTACTGAAGTAAAAATGATAGAAGCGATGGGAAGATAAGGAAGAAGACGTAAGCAGCTACTGGGTGACCTTAAATAAAAAGACAGGATACTGGATATTGAAAGAAGCCGCACTAAATCGCAGTGGCACGACAAACCGTGGGCGCAAAACAGCGGCAACGTGCCATGGCAGCAACATTAACGCAACTTTGTTCAAGGTTGTAGAACGTCCGTTAGACAACTTAGCAAGGCCCCTTCGCTGGAAATCTCGGACCGGACGGCAACCGTGACTTACGTTCTTCGTGGTGACCATCGGCCTTCCACGTTCCGTCCAGACAACTTCAGTCCAAGTCCGAGTCATCGTAGCATTCGACGTGACGTAAACTGGGCCGCCGACAGCATGATTAGACTAACCATAAACACATGTACATACATTCCCGAAATGTCACGCTGCACGGAACATCAGTTCGTGACGCAAACCAGCGAGAGGCAGACGAACCGCACGCACAATCATGCAGCAGACAAACCACTGTCAACACAGCTGAACAGTGTCATGGACTGTGCAGCACCCACCTCAGTATTACGCTGCTCTTCCACAGGCGGTTTGCAGCAGCTCTACTATCACAGACTGTTACCACGAGCGGCGCTGCCGTTCGCTACTGCTGGTGCGTGGAAAATGCACGGCTATTCGCCATGCCTGTCCAATAGCAGCGCACGCTCGTGCAAATATGTCCGTTTAAAATTATGCTATCTAGCAGCGCTGTATGCGACAGCGGAAAATAATCTTAAATTCGTTTGATGTGTTGGTGTCCCTAACCTAAATTTTGACCGTGTTAAAATGGGCAACAAGGATACACAACTTTGGAAACAAAAAACACAAATTAAAGTCGAAATGACAGTCATCTGGGGAGTGATGCCGCTCTGTTATAAAACTCCTAACGTCCTGAAGAATCAACTGCTCCTTCATATATGTTCACTGGTTGTCTCTTATCATCATCATAATAATAATAATCATCATCATAATAGACAATACTTATCGATAACTTTTACATACAGATATCATTCCATACACAAAACGTTTCTTGAATAATCAATCAAATTATTTCGCAAGACCCACCCACGGGCCACATGATGCATCCCCAGTCCACAACCTTGCAGCACATTTCTTGACGATGTGTGTCAATGTCACCCTCCAATCTATTCCCACTTCTCTCGAGTTATCTCGAACACGCTTCCTACGCATCTCAAGTGATTTGCAGCATGTTTCCTGTCTCTCAAGCGATCTCAAGCATGCGTCCTGCGTCTCTCAAGTGATATCCAGCATGTTTCCTGCGTCTCTCAAGTGACCTCCAGCATGTTTCCTGCGTCTCTCAAGCGATCTTTAGCATGCTCAAACAAAGTACAATTCGGTTTGCTCTCCTCACACATTCCATATGTGAGGAGAGCATCATACTGGATTGTATTACCCAACATTACACAGTACGAAGCTCCGCACACGAAATGTGGTGTCGCTCGGCAGTAGAGCCACACTGTTGTGTTCCAGGCTGACACCGAGCAGTCCCGTTGGTGGTACAGTACCAAGGGTTGGATAAAACATGAGCCTCCGTCTTCAAGACAGGAATATGTCAAATTAGAGAAGTGACTGGTTATGTAAAACAGATGGGCGAAAAGATGGCGACGGAGGCCGAAGCTTTTATACGTGTCAATTTTTGTGTCCTCTCTTAGAATCATCATCATCACCAGCAGCAGCAGCAGCAGCAGCAGCATTCTGTTCTCATGTTGTCTTAACCAACAAAAACTATTATGCACTATTTCGTTGTGAAAAAGTCACGGAATTTTACTCTATAAAACAAGTATAAGTATAGTTGTCTCCGTGCATGCCATGAAGGTATATGAGGGGGGGGGGGAGGGGAGACATATCTCCACTCATTCTTAACTTCGACGCTAGGCGGGGGTGAGTGGTTTGTATATTATAAAATGTACGTTGTTGGGTATGAGGTAGTTCAGCAATGCAGTCAGCAGCTCGGCTGCACAAGTAGAGCGCATAATATGAACTGGAAGGGCTGAGGAAGGTGGCGGTCAGGGCCTTCACTGCGATACTGTCGCGATTTACTAGCGTACTATAAGGTTTGCTGGTTTCCGAGCCGAGAAACGAACCCAGAATCTCCCAAATGCGAAACAGGTCGCCAGCATCCCGCCAGCTCCTCAAATAACACTCGGGTTATCTCTCACACGCGTATTTTCATCTCTCCCTTTCCACCCCTCAAATCTGCTAAGGGCTTAAGCAAAATCGATAAACGGACCAGAGATGTTCGGTGCTACCCCGAGTCCGGGGCAATGACCTCACCGCCTGATGTAACCCATTTCAACCCAACCCAAGGGGAACAAAAAATCCCGGGGAAAAATCACAAAAAAACAAAAGGGGGGACCAAAACCGGGGGGGGGGGGGGGGGGGGGGGGGGGGGGGGGGGGCTTGGAAACTGATACCGAGGGCAGATGTCGCAGATATATAAGTTAAGGTAAAGTTATCATTTTTTCGTGGCGCTTTTGGGGACCGGGAACGGCAATGAACCAAGACGGCCGTTGTATGTGCAACGTAACACTGCGGCGCGTTCGCATAACCACTGTTGCTGTGGAAAAGCAACAAGTATCCCATAGCCGAGTATTTGTCTGTAGTGTTAGGTACCCAGCACGCAACACGCATGTGATCTACAATATTGTTATCTGCGGCTTGTCTGGCTCTACTATCTTTTTCCACATTATCTCACAAAAGGCAAGATTTTCGGGAAAAAATTATTGAACACAAAATGTGTGTTTTGACTTCCTCTACAACTTTTGTCTGAAACATTTCTCATCCTAAGAAGAATTGAGCGAGCTGTTATCATAAACGAACAGTGGCCTTCACGTACAGTAGTGTACCGTTATTCTGGTCATATTTTAATTAAACTTGACTTCTCTGAACAGATTTTCGAAAAATACTCAAACATCGAATTTCATGAAAATCAGTTCAGTGGTAGCTGAGTTGTTCCACGCGGACAGACATGACGAAGCTAATAAGTGCTTTTCGCAATTTTGCGAACCCAACTAACAAGGACTGTCAATAACTTTATTGACAACTAGTTATCAGGGGCAGGTACAGTGTGTTTCAAACTACCTCGACCATTGGGCACTGCCCAGCACATTAATGGCAACTAATAACCTAGAACCTACAAAGTTACAGACGAAACTAAAGTACTCGGTGTGCTTAACTAAGCACCACTATGGATACGAGGGTATTACTGCACACACTAAATTTCATCACAAGATGCAGGTGACTGATCACCCTCACTCTCCGGCCGCTCTACCCCGGCGACAGCCCCCGAGTAGATGGGGTTTGTGTGGGGTTCAGAACCTGTCGAGACTCTGTGAAGTAAGTAAGTAAGTAGGTAAGTAAGTAAGCAAGTAGGTAAGTAAGTATGTAAAGTAAGTAAGTAAAGTAACTAAGTTAGGAAGTAAGTAAGTAGGTAAGTAAGTAAAGTAACTAAGTAAGTAAAGTAAGTAAGTAAGTAAAGTAACTAAGTAAGTAAGGAAGTAAGTAATAATTATCTCCTCTCCCGCCGGGAAACGAACCTCGATTTTTAGACCCTAAAGTCCACAACCGCGTCATTATGTCCACTAAGCTATCCATGCTGTAAATATGACGACGTGTGTATAGCACGACCACAATCCACTCCTTGCACTACGTCCAATAGTACGCAGGCTACTGTCGGTGCCAGGTGGTACCTCCGGCAGTCGGCCGGTCTCTTCGAACAGAATGGTGACGGGCGTATTATCAACAGCCCTTCAGTCCTGACCTCTCTTGAAGAAACACTTCACTTACTGTCAGTTGTGCTATTAATAAGCGCTCTATCAACTTCCAAAGACATGACTTCTCTGGAAGGCAACAAGAAAGGAGCAGGCAATCCTACACACTCTTCAGAGTACAACGACGGAGTCTGCTTTTGTTATCGTCGTATTGAACTAACATAATGGAAGCAGACGCCAATAATACAAAATTTGTATAAACAGACACATGTTTGTTTGTTAGTTATTCAGTCCAGGTAGCTCAGAAGCACCGACATTTAGATGGGGGTTCCCACGCGTTATCTTCGAGTTCAGTTCCAAACAACATGGCGATCGAAGCGACAAGCACAGCAGGTTTTATTAAGTGTTTCTTCGGTTTGCCCCTGCTACCCACAGTTCCACCATTGCTCCATATTCGTCTGTTGCTCTCTGAGCCTCTAATGGGCAGCAAACAATCGCATACTCCGTCTTCAAGCTGGAGACTTCATGTCTTCTTTCTCATCCTGTAACGATGTCACGTTTCATCAGCATGTTGTTAAATTTAGACACACTGCATTAGCGATTCTGAAATTTAGGGCTCCACTGCCCACGACTGAAATCATTATTTGTTTATGTAACGGCCACTTGTTAGTTCTGAGGCTAGGAAAATGACTGACTGGATGAATGAAACGTATGATTCACAAGGAAGTGCTGAAGGCGAAGGCAAAGTCGACCAACAGTTTCAGTGGAGAGGACAACATAAGCAGACAAGAATGTGTGGCAGTAGAGAACCATCTGGGGGCCCTCAAACCAACACACCGACGTGCTGAAACCCGGTGGAGCAGATAGTTTTTCAGAAAGAGTCGATAGTTCTGCTAATCCGCAGTTCGCCAAACAATACCACTCAGTTATCACCATGTGCGAGGCCATTTTGAATATCCCTGGCCCTCCAAATTACTAGGCAGACTGACTACTGACAGCAGAAGGGCACACAACATATTCTGAAGCGAGGATCAGCAACAACAGTTCCTTGAATTCAATCTGCTTTTAATTTAATCGCGAATGCAGTGACGTCGTGTCACCGCCTGAGCCAAAGACCTGAACCTGCGCCATATTTTTGACATGCTTATTAGTCCGACCTAAGAACACGATTTTGCCCATTACACTGAAGAGGAATATGGCCTGTGCGTGTTCAGATGGCGTAGTGCCGGAGGGGAGCAAGTCTTATAGCCACTGACAATAGCAACACGTGTGTGTGTATTACGAACTACAGAGCTACATCGTCCATCGTCAGCCTGGGCGTCAATAATTCATACAAGCAAGAAAACAAAATGCCAAACCACGCGTGCTTCACGGTAGAAGTTCCCGCTGACACATTCAGTGCAATATCTACCACACCGAACGTTGCTGCTACCGATGTGTAGTGTTTAACACAATACACAACCTGATGCGACGAAATCCCACAGTGGCAGTTCAATCCACCGGAACTGGCACCCTGTGCATGTCCTACACACTGCACACATCATAATGGAAACTTAGAATGACGTACTAATTAGCTAGAAGTAACCATTTTGTTATCTGTTACTGAAACTTCATCAGATAGTCGCGTGAACATATTGAACAGCAGCAAACAGAAATGTTACAGTGTAGTAACGTTACAAAACAAAACACACACACTTCCCAACATAATGAAGCACGTAATAAAGACAATATGTACACAACTGTAAATTCCAATAACAATAATCTAGTATCTCCCGTGAAGTACAGTTTACAGGCTTTACAGTTAATTTTCTTGCTTGTATAAATTCTTCACATGCAGCATGATGGTCTTGTGAAACTGGAACATTTAGCTTTTTACTTTATAATAAACACACAGCCGTGCTGATTATTACTGGCTATATCTACACAATGGACTGTCCTCCACTAACAGGGCAGGACGGCCGACGAATCGTCCTTCGACCCCTAGCAAGGGCAACAAATATTGCCCTACTCCCCTCGTCCTGATCGGCACCGGAGCCCTTTCCAGACAGCAAAGTGGTCAGGGTGCGAAGCTCTCCACCCACTTCAAGTACACAGGTTACGTGTGAAGCGAGTTATAACCCCCTCCCCCAAATGCCTTCCTGACTTTCTCGGAGAAAATTTTACCTTACTAACAGGCACACGTACCTTAAACGATACCTTACCAACAGACCCACGTACCTTAACTCTTTATACCAACACAACTATCTCGCCACTGCTGCAGCACTAATGGCCTCATGCTACGTGCTTCTGGTTTCGCGCCGTGTGAACGAACCGGTTATTGTCCGATGGCCCACAATGACACCACCACCACATCTCTCTGGGCCCTTGCCTTCAGCCCTTCTCATTTCCCATTATCCTCTCGACAATGTTTATACCGCGGTAAGGAACCAGCAATGTCCCCCCACTCAAGCACCTTCACCAAAACATAATCAGAATGACGACACACTCGGACGGCCGTGCAAGCCTGCAATGAAATCATCTGCGCTCTCCTGGGATGTTACGCAGGGTAGACTGGTAGTTATTTACCGACGTTTCGGGACAACCCATTGGTCCCATCTTCAAGGGTCAAGCAATTCCGCAACATCTGTACATAACTACCAGTCTAGGCTGTGTAAGGCCACAGAAGAGCGCAGAACTCATTTAGACCGCGGCGGCAGCCTGACGTCACACACACAAGAAGGACGCGAACTTTATTGCTGTACTGCATACAGACCATCTGCCGTCGTCATGACTGGTAAATAAACTTGGTAGTCAGTTTTACCCTTGACGAAGGTGTCCCACGTGTCTGTCTGTCTGTGTGCTGGGACCAACACTGTCACACATCATGCGCAACGCGTTAAATAAAACATCACACTCCATATTTATTAGCATCGTCCTGAAAAACACACTGAATCTGAAACTGTTACCGACCCACTTTTGCATAATTATGTGCACCTGACAACGTCACGTTATGCTGACAGCCAACTGTGGCTGCTGCAACAACGAAAAGTAGCAGTGGCCAATCGCTCGATCTTACGGTCGGTCCAAGGGCTAAACGAAGTCAGGTCTGTTTCATCTGAAGGACACACGTTCGACAGCAATTGATAAGATGGGCTGGCAATTCCAAGCCGTGTGTGACAACCGAAGGTTCATAATCATGTTGACGCTTGGTGTTTTACGATGCACAGTAATGTCGTCCGGTCGATTATGAGTTTTTCGCAGTGGGTGCTGTCTAGTGGCATGTCCAGTGCAAAGAGAAAGCGGTTAATTTCTGACTCGGAGAACTGTAGGTACAGTCTCTGGGCAATGCAGATGGTACATACGGTAACCACAGTGTCGGTCTGTGGGCAATGCAGATGGTACACACGGTAACCACAGTGCGGTCTGTGGGCAATGCAGATGGTACACACGGTAACCACAGTGTCGGTCTGTGGGCAATGCAGATGGTACACACGGTAACCACAGTGCGGTCTGTGGGCAATGCAGATGGTGCAAATAGTAACCACAGTGCGGTCTGTGGGCAATGCAGATGGTACACATGGTAACCACAGTGCGGTCTGTGGGCAATGCAGATGGTACAAATAGTAACCACAGTGCGGTCTGTGGGCAATGCAGATGGTACACACGGTAACCACAGTGCTTCAGAATCATCACATTAAAACGACAGAATACTATGAAGTTCGCTATGAAGTTATTCGTCAAGTAATTTTCTCAAGTACTGCACATTTCATTTCCTGCGAATCAAAACATTTTCGCTAGCAACTTGCTAAACACAGAAGGGTGTCAGCACTCTTGTGGTACAACCAGCGTCACCCTGACGTGGTTGTTGTCTGTTATTTATTTGCATTATTTCTGAGCAACGGGAAGATGGACTGAAAATATCTGTTGGCAACTGACAGTGCCAGGAAGAGTGTCGGTATGCACGGTGTGCAGCCAGAACACAAAATGTGGCTCAAAGTGCTATGTGAATCGGCTGCAGTCGGAAAGCAGCTCTCCTGAATGAGTGTGGTCTGCAGTGAGAGCTGACAACGAAGTATACACGTGCGGTGCGCGTTTAACTGAACTGGAATTTTTGCAGTCCAGTACAATATCTTACACCACAGTAAACATTCAGATAATCAATCAGACGCTGCAAAGTGATGACTACGACTGGGTACGAGATTTCGTTTAACCTTACATCGAAACGTCTTCGATTGTTGCTATGCATGTTAGGAGGCAGAATAAGCGGCAATTACTAACTGCCGCAGATGATGGCAGTGCACGATGCTGCTCAGAGGGTGCAGCACTGTGCACCTTGGCGACAGTTCACAGCACATCGCTAGATGGCAGCGCTGCTTGCCAGTAGGCCTATACTGCAATGTCTACTGAGATGCCTTTTCGGAACTTTTCGAGAATCATCTCACTATTGCTGTCTCACATACTTTAGATGCCGGACTGCTGGCTAGAAGTCAGTATCCGGAAGGTCCTGTGACCGGCCACCTTGGCACAGGTTTTTCTTCGTTTCCCTGTGTCTATAAGCGAATGCTGAGATGGTTTCCAAGACTCCAAGTTGCTACCGCCTGCTTCTCATGTAGCCCTCTCGACTTAAATTTCTTAGATCCTTATTTCATATTTATGTACATGCATAATAACCACTGCCACCAGGTGATAGCCCATTTTCAGTTATATTATTATTATTATTATTAAGAGGCCGCGGAGTAGCGCGTGAATATTGTGACAACTTGTTATATGACATCAGATGAGTAATAGTACTGGCGGCCGGGATGGCTCAGTCGGTACAGCAACTTGCTGCGGACTATGCGGTGCAGGGATCGAATCTCGGTGAAGGCAAGAGTTTCCGCACCGGTCCAGACTGGCCCACCCGGCATCCTATAAAACGAGTACCGGGTATTTCTCGGGACAAAGCGGTCGAAGCGTGACGCTGACATTCACCTCTTACTAGTACCGAGTCTCGAATGGGTTTATGCTATAACTCCGCCCCACCCTCTGTCCCTGAATTGGTTATCATGGGGCGACCTTTACCTTTACTGTGATAAAATTAATAATTTCACACGTCCCACAGCTTACACTTTCTGAGGGACAAACCAAATGTGCAAGTATGAACTAAATGGCAACTGGCATTGCTAAACTCCGAGGCTCTGTTCTCCATTACGTCTTCCCATCCGCTGCTGTGGATGGCTTCTCCTGCCCACTGACGATGGTCAGACTGCCTCGATGCAAGCCAGCAGAAGCGCACAGAAACTCCCAGGCACTTGGATCCTTTACAAACGACTATTCATGTGTTCAAGATAAATGCAATAGAATGTCGCAGACGGTAAGAGGAATCCGTTGCTTCAGCAGTTCGCCTACAGTCGCCATTACAAGCAGCTGCTGGTAGCCATTTTATCACAGCAAGTGGCCTAATAAACTTCGCTACAAGTCATAAAAGGTAAATGATTTGTTTTCATCTCAGACATCCCGCTGTGATTTATAGCATTACGAATTAGCAGCCATCTGCCGTCAACACGGTTTATTATTATTACTATTGTTTTATTACCATATACTATACATATCTAACAATTAGTAATAATATTATTAAAAGTTGTGTCAACAACAGTTATGTACAAATGCACATGATTTTGTTGACTTCTAACCACCAGTACAGACAGCGTGCCAAAACTTCTGCCGGAAGTCTCTCACAAGCGGAAATGTCGCGGCCACCCCATTTGCCCACACCGACAGACAATTGCAGGTGAGAGACAGACTGACGCTGTACGAGGTCAGTAATGTCATCTGCCGTCGACAGCAGCGTACACACTGAGTCAGTCACTCCTGTTCTGTACGGTGCACGCATGTTGCTTGGTTCAGAAAGACCTAACCTAATTACCACGCACATTTAAATACGGATGTGCGATAAACGCAAGCACACTTCCTCCCTTACGTTATGACAGCCAATCGGCATGTTAAGACACATTTGTGTGAAATAAAGGTATAACTGTAGCGGCCAGTAAATGGAAGAGAGACACGTCGGCATTCAGAGCAATACAGAGCACCCGCTGAACGGACAGAGCGGCAAACATGCCACCCGCCACCTCGGCCGGCAAAACGCAACTGCTCTCAGGACAAGTAACAATAATCTCACGGAACGGCTGTGGCTCAACTACCTTCACCGCTGTCATGCGGTGTGTTCTGTAAGGTAATGACGCTGTATACGGGCCTACGATTTATATCAGCTGGACATGACTACAGTTGTCTCGGCCAACATGGCGTTACGGTCAGTGGCGGCCAGTCGCTAAAATAACTAGGACGTGTCACAGACGGAAGGGTAAGGCAACATGGAAACAACTAAATACCTCGGTACAGTGCTGCCTGTGGCTGTTAATATTGGGCTCTGGCTAAGAGGGAAGGACACGAACTGAAGGAATTTACAGGTGCTCAGGATGATATTTGGAGCCACAACAAATGAAGGAACAAACAACCGAAGGAAACCGCACCACTAAAATCACAATTTATATTGTTCGTACAAACGAATATGGTGTTGAGATGGGCTGTATATGTTATATAAATAGGGTAAATGTCTACGACATGTGTGTGATACAGCGTCGGGGAACTGTAGTGACGGCAGACCACCGGGATACAGCGAACTCTCTCTCTCTCTCTCGCGTGATATAGGGCACACGCCTACGCTCACAGAGTAGCTATCGATTTAAAGGCAAACATCCATGAAGAACCCAACCCGCGGCGTCTTCCCCAACCCCACCCCCACTCTCTCAGGGGTAAACACAGGACTTTCACATTCTGCACATTTCAGAAGGTCAACGCATCATCACTACCCTTACGAACCCTCACAAGGGAACTACTGACCCCTCTCTTAATTCCGGCGATTTCAAGAATGCTGCTTTCAATTGCAAAAGTGTTGGGTGAACTGCAGCAATTACACAGCACATGTACACATAAGGTAGTGCTCAGAAGTGCCCCGATATAAAATTTAAAGTAAATTTGTCCGGCGAAGGTCGAGTTGTTCAACGCGGACAGACGAACGGACGGTTGCCATACATACATAGGACAGACAGACACGAAGACGCTAGCAGCCGCTTTCCGTAGCTCTGGAAAAGCGCAAAAATGCTTTTCGAATGCACAAGTAATCGAAAATTATGACCATCCTTTATATCAAATGATGACCCAACAGAACTCATGCAGTTGATACAGCAGTGACCAATATATGGAGTTAAATGTAAATGTTTATGTTACTTTCAAGTGCCAGTACGCTATGAAATGTTTACTTTGTAAAATCCTTCCAGTTGGCACTGTCCCTCTCCATACGTCGAGAAAGCGTCGCTCCATATTCACACTGTAATTCTCCTTAGAACGTAACACGGTATAGCAGGTTCCAACAGCCAAATCTCTCGATTATCTTAGCAAAACTCTCGTCATATTCGAGAGGCCCAGGAATTAAATTCCGACCACACACCGGGTATTCTGATGTTTCTTAGTTTTCTCAGTCTTCCTAGCCAAGTGATGACACGGTTCCTCAAATGTGTCGAGTCCTCTTCCGTTTACACACATTTCCATTTCACCGATCGTCCTACCAACAGCCCGGGATACCGACAGCGTTCGGTGAATGCCACGCCTATTGTTCATGCAAGGGTCCAATTTTGTGTTAATTTTGTGCATTATTTTCAAGTATACATTTGTTACCAAGGGTTGCATCATGCTAGTGCATTTCCTAATGCCTGTGTAACATTCCCAGGGCGTAGGTAGATGATGTAATCATCACGAGACTGTTCCAGAATATTCCTACTAATGTGGCAGGGCTTTATCCAGTTCAAACTGGTTCACTTCCATTGTCTCAAGCCAGGACTCGGGGGCGATTGGTGTCGCTTGCTAGTTAGTTGACCACCAACTCCGCGCTCGACCAGACGCGTACAGGCATGTCTTCAAAGGGGAGAAGCCATCCTACAATAAGTGCAGTTTTCAAGGGGGAAACCGTACTAGTGAAACATGTACATAGGGCGCATTGCAGTGCAACAATCATCAATAATTGTGGTATCAATATCGTCAGTATAATTGGTCAAGTCATCAATTGGCTCTGTGTTTATCCACACGTGTAAACTGCATGCTGCATGAGGCGGTTGCAATTTCTACTAATATAAAGGTTATCATCTGAAATATGTCCAACTGACAAGAAGTGTTGTGCGCATATTATCAGTGTCAATATTAGCGAGTTCATGTGTAACTCCAAGCCAACGGCACATATAGTTAACAGCCTAGCTTGTGTGTTTGCAACATAAACCACTACAGTTATATTGCAAAAGGCAATTACAATTGTGTTATCACAAGGTTGATAAAAATCCACAAGTCAGTGTCAATATGTCAAGTGAACAGTGTAACAAGTTCATTTATAACCGATGCCACTACGGCAAGTATAAGCTTGTGTTATGCACGAGGCAAACACCTGCTGCTACCACCTTATTACTATACAGTAAATTACATGAAACATTAACCAGTTCTAGATAGTGTACAAATTTACATCTGTAGTGCCTAATAGTAAATATTAATTACATTTGCTTTGACCGACATTATTTATGAACAGATTAATTTCTGTTCACGCTTATTTGTTCCCCTGAACCAGAGCAAGGCGCCAACACCTATAATTACGGAACTCGAAGGATCGAATCGCAATTTGTCACCAGGAACATTAAAAATGGTGTACCGCGTGCGAATCGAAGCGTATTAATACTATGATCAGTACAAGATCTTAGTTGGGCTCACGTCTTTGTCTTACTCAGCTGAACAACATACGGCATAATACTTCAATACCACGAGAGATGTCATTCATCTTGCACCGCTTCACCCTTGAAGAGGGAACCGACATGCTGTCCCGAAACGTCGCCAGCGCTACATCCAGAAGAATCAAGGCCACACGTCAAACATACCTTCCGTTTGCACAGTTGATGGCCTCTCAGTTCTGTCACTGTTGGTATCGCGGTTTGTTGAATGCTGCTTGAGAACACAACCTTAAGTTTTAGTCTTCGCCAGGTTTTAACTACTTTCTGACAGATTATAGGACGTTTGAAGTGATCACGTGACCACTGTCAAACGGATTATCTTAGGAACGGAGTCATAAAATGGCGGTGTATACGCTTTAAAATGATTTAATAATGCCAGCAGAACGAACATCATTGTACGCGGTTCCCAGAGGCGGTTAACAGCCAGCCATTTGCCCGGTCCAACTCGATGGCCTCCGCGTAGACCCAGTCGTACTTCATGTGATTTGCTTTTCTGGGGTTCGACAGAAGAGGACGTGCGACGATCGAAACCATTTGACACTTGAAGAAGTGAAAAAACAAACTGCAGACACTTTGGTCACTTCTTCACTTCCCAAGCGGAAGTGTCGAGTCTGTGTTGTCCGGGTTGTGGAAGTGCGTGCGAAGTCCCGCAGCCGTGTTGCAACGTGACACTGAACTGCTAACGTACAGCTTTAACAGCACGGCAGGAATTGTAGCCCAATTCGGTTGTGTTACTTATCTGCGTGGGCCGGGATAGCTCAGTCGGTACGGCGAGTCTCTACCGGCTGGACGGTCCGGGGATCGAATCCCACCGGCCGCAAGATTTTCCACACTCGTCCTGACAGGCGCCGGGGCCTACCCAGCCTCCAGTACAGTGGGCGGGGTAAAACGGTCGGGGTGTGGCATTGAACACCCACTCCCCCACCCCGCGCCCATGTCAAAGAAAAAGTAGAGCTACCCTTACTTCCCCTTTGGGCACTCACGGCCTGCTGTAGGGCGAACTTTACTTTTACCTGTCACCGTTCTACTCTGCATTCATTCCTTCATATTACACGCAGTGTCCATGGCCTATCTTCGTATCAAATTTCACACGCCTGACTCCAATGGTGAATTAATTAATCACTATCAAGACAAAAGGCACAGAAAATGTTCACACCGGCCACACTCCGTCACTTCACGTTCTACGGAAAGACTTCAGTCGCACGCCTTTCAGCATTTGAAACCACACAGTAAGTGGTGCTAGTGTCACAAGCCAGACACAAGTTGGCAACTTCGCCATGTTATTACTACTGATTTTAGGAAAGTCGGGTGCTCTCCAACCACGTAACCTTCATATTACATGCCAGTTGGCACCCGGCACCTCAGTCGCCCCCCGAGACAAACATACACACACGGAGACAGCACGGTGGTCTACGTGTACAGAGTATGATTGTTGTATTTTTCAGGCAGGAAGGTGCGATGAAAATGGCACAGATTTACTGCGGCTGAAAATGAGAGCTGAGTCAAGGTTAGCGATACGAACTGCTGAAAGTGAGGCAGTTGACTGCCAACTGGGTCAATGGCCTCTTGCTCACTTTTGGCACGACGCCCGTCGGAATTAAAGGCGTCGGATACACGGATCAATATTACCGTACTATATTCTCTCAACAACAGACCCATTTAGTGAGTACCACAAATTCGGCGTTCATCAACAATCTACGGAAGAGCTGTTTCCAATCACCGTACGGCATTTCTACACTTCCTAAATTGAGTATTTAACTTCACTCACCTCTTTGAAGTGACTACAGTGCAAACCGCAATTTGATCGTTTAACCGCCCAAAGCATGCTGGCTACTGTGTTAAAATGAAACACAGTAGTTTGCCCACACACTGCATGCGTTTCCAGCCAATCTTAAAAACAAATTTTCACGAACAGCGTTACGTGCTTATTACGTTTAACGGATACGATGTGCTTTCTGTGAGGTGTGACCTGAACTGTTTTCCTACTTTCCATCCTGGAAGTACATGCAGTAATAGTATACCAGCACCGAACTCCAATACGAAGTAGCCCTAACTTCAAAGTTCGATCCGAAAATGAACGTCAATTACAAGCATCAAGCAGTCCGACGCTCTTTAGCATCTACAGCGTTCGGACAACCAGCAGTTTCAAGATCAAAGTTCAGAGTTTCGGTAACTGTTCTGCCTTCAACATGACGAACACGGCCGCGCCATATTTCGGGCGGCTAGTCGACAGCCTCTCACCGCGGAGGCCCAGCTTCGATCTTCGGTCAGTCCAGTGGGATTTATGGCAAACAAAGTGGTAATGAGACAGGTTTCTCACCGAGTGCTTCAGTCTTACTCTGTCATCATTCCAACATTGCTCCATACTTGTTCGTTCATCTATACTGGTGTTACACATCCTTAGGAATTTGCAGAGTGCAACGGCGTCTTCGGTGTGGTTCCTTCAGGGGCCAAAAGGGTGGCAGTCGGAGGGCGCAAAATGGAGACTAGGGAGAACATTCTACCCCGCGGTCTGGCGTTATCATGCAGGATCAGGCCTTGATTCATCTTTCTGTTTGGTCGAACTCTTACAGTTCTTTGTTATTAACTCCTGTAATGTCCGCACATGTCGCTGTGCAGTGACTGTGGCACCTCTGTTCAAGAATTACATAAGCAGGACTCCTGCACTGTCCCACAAGACGCCAGCCATCGCTTTAACCGCACTTTTGAATTTGTTCTCCCTCATCTGCCCTACAGTCTCCATTTTGCACCGTCCGACTGCCATATTTTTGGCCCCTCAAGGACGCACTCCGAAGACGTCGTTTGGCGGATGACGATGAGCTGAGATACAGCGCGAGTGAAGAACTCCAACGCTTCAGCTAATAGTATTAAGCATACAGCGTCTCACAAAAGGAGGGAAAAGCGTGCTTTAAATGAAGGGAACTTTATGGACAAATAATGCCCACACTGTAAGGACGTACCCGTGATATTTGTAAGTTTAATTTTAACTGTATTTGTAGTTTATGAGGCATCACTGCGTTCCGCCCCTCCGCACAACACCAAACTCGACCACTGTACCGGACAGTGACTGCCACTGCACGTTTGTACAAACGTTACATTGTGGCGATCAGGTTAACAGTCCGCATTCAACCGCACCCCTCACAAGCAGCCATTCACACGCATCCATACGGCTCGCTGCAACAGGACGTAATATCCCTGAGAGATTCGCGGTCTTCATTGCCTCTTCCAAGTAAATCCTGGGAGAGTTCCTTACAGAGAGTCATTTCTGATCCTTCGACGTCCCTTTCAATTCACCGTTACTTTCGAATCGCATACTCTAAGCAGTTCGAAACGCACTGAACAAGACAGAAGGCACGAAATAATAAATAAACCAGAAAAATGCATTCATGTATGTATATACATATATATGTATATACATATATATGTATATACACACACACACACACACACACACCCTCAGTTACTTCAATTGCACCCTGCACATTTCACCTCATTCAGCTGACTACACATGACGCCTCTTTTCTTCAGAAGAATTACCAACGTTTCGGAACTACATATCGCCTCCTTTTGCAAGGCTAAAAATCTTGGTATTTCGTTCTCAGTTGACAAAAACCATGAAGTCTGTCTCGCGCTTTTAAAGAATGTAGGCGTGTTTATTTAACGACGCTGTCAATTATTAAGATTATATAGCGTCGATGGCGGCCTGCTGCAGTTGCAGTAAATAATATAAGGAGGTTGCCTTCTTTTACACTCGTTTATTTTAAGCCCTATTGCTTTAAAACCCCATGCCAGTCTACACCACTTCTTAATTTACGTCCTCTTATTTTTCCGTTTAAAAATCTTTGGCTGGTTTATTTCCACGTATTTAAATATTTTTTTACGGGAATATAATTTTTTAATTACGCCCACTTTTTAAGGAACACAACTTGGATGTGAAACACGGCCTTGGCATAATTGTATACGTAGGCGTACACCAAGTACTATAATGAATTTATATTCATATGTGAAATGGCAGTGAAAATTCGTAGCACGTAAGGCCGAAGTACATGTGAAGATTGGTGGGTATCATAGGCAGCATGCAATAGGCGGTAGGTAGGCTGCAGTACAGGTTAGTGCAGCATGATCAGATGCATTTTGTGCCCGTAACACGCCTCCTTTCGCTGCATCCATTTTTAACACGCCTTGAAGTGGGCCGTAGCGCGCGCTCTCTATTCAGCATTGCACAGCATCTATCACATGCTAGTGCGCGTGCGCTCGCGTTAAGTTCAAAGGTGAATGACGGTTCTGGAATCACGATGAGGCAGCGGCAGGAAATGTCAAGGTTGGCGGTCCGTCTATCCGTCCGCCCGTCCGTGTCAGAACACGCGTTAATAATAGAAGTCTTAGCTGAGCTTCTCTGAACGCTGTGCTTCAGTCTACACGGAAATAACCGCAGATTCCAAGACGACGTTATGACGTCGAATTCGCTGCAATTGCCGTCATCTGTGCCCAGATACTTAATGTTCGGAGCTGTCTGTAAGTCTGGGTGGGAGGGGAGGAGGCGGGGGAAGGGGGCGTGCACAGCACTTCCCTCCTCAAGAAGTGTCTAACGCGTTTCGTGCATATTTTGTGCTTAGTGTTACTTCACTCGACTCTCTGTCCAGACATTAACACTTTCAACACGTATGGCTCTACAAATCTAATTTTACAAATAACACATTTCAAAATTTAATTCCATTTCTGTATACAAATCCAGTTTCTACCGCAGCATTGCTAAGACCAATCTGTTGACTCTGCTCAACTCGCCGATTTTTGTATGAACCACACAAATGCAGCGTCTCCGATCCGCACAGCAGGCGGTACGTACAGTACCAGCAGCACTTGCTGTACGTCGGAATTGAGCTTCTTAGTAAGTGGGCGTGGATAAAAAAGGATAAATGATGACAGTGTAGGACAGCGCGGCCCAAGGGCCTAAATTAAGATGTAATGTAATTGGCAAGGGGAGTTAAGGTAAAATGGCATACAACAGGCGGGGCGTAAAACAAGGGTTACTTACTTACTTACTCCATGGTGCGGAGTCCTTCTTGAGAAGATAACTGGTTTGCAGCTAGTCAAGAAATTCCCCGCATTTCATGGAACCCGAAGGTTCATTACCGTACTCACAAGCGTCCGCCACCTATCCCTATCCTGGGCCAACCCAATCCAGTCCACATACC
>Ga0123352_10001265_pt1 | contig 33162 bp, 38 predicted proteins | sample TergutLab28metaG_FD_89700 | JGI IMG/M metagenome (GOLD analysis project Ga0123352, IMG submission 89700) | Labiotermes labralis P1 segment gut microbial communities from Petit-Saut dam, French Guiana - Lab288 P1 | ecosystem: Host-associated > Arthropoda: Insects > Digestive system > Gut ...
AAAGCAGAAAAGCGCATCCGAGAGTGTAGATCTCGGTGTTAACCGTATCATTAAACACAAAATCCGCCACATCCGAATAACTAAGCATGCCGTGCATCATCGAAAAACCAAGTTCGGGCTGAACGGCAAACCAACGCCAAGGGCGAACATTGAGAAAAACCCCGCCTGAAAAACCAAAACGCTCTTTGTTCTCAAATGCATGCCCCGGGTCGAACGTACCCGGAAAAAGGGTTTGCCGAGTACCGGTAATCTCATTGCGATTCGCTCCGGCAAAAATACCAAAACTTAGCTGAGAATCGTTTCTTTGGATAGCATAAATAAATTCAGGAAAAAAGGTCAGTAAAAAAACACTGGCAAAAAGTACAGTTTTTTTCATATTTATTCAATTTATTGAATTGTGCACTGCGAAGTTACGAAAAAAAAATGAAATGACCAAATTTTTGTCAAAAAAATATTTTTCTGTTTTCCTGATTTTTTGAAATTTCCTCCCCGAAAAACCAAAATTTGCTACTCATCTTGTTTTGGTAGCAAGTGAGCTAATTTCGGGTCGTCAGCGATTCGCTGTAATTCGTCAGCAACGATTTGTGTAACATCGTTTTTAATTTGGTAGTAGTTTGCTTCTATAATTTTTTTCATTTCGTCTTTTCCTGTTTTGGGGTTTGTGAAATTTTTAATGATTGGTATTTTTTGATACTGTTTCTCTTGTTCTTTTCTTTTTTTGATATCAACAAGGATTTTAGCGTGAAAAATGTTTTGTGTCATTTCCACACCAAAATCTTCGGCAACCGATCCGACAAAAGTACCTTGTCTGAGGTTAGCGATTTTTCCGGAAGGGATAAGGCTGTCCATTTGGGTACTAATAGAGGTTGATGTATCTTGTTTATTGATAGACACAGACTGCCTTTCTTGCAAAATCTTTCCAAAACGCTTGCTTAATTTTTCTGCCGAATCCCCCAAAACCTGTCCGGCAAACACGTTGCCCGTTGTATTTACAATAACATTCATATCTTCTCTGCCGTAGTCTTTTTCGAGCTGCGAATAATCTTGAAAGCCCAAGCAAACTGCGATTTTGTTGCTTCGTGCTGTTCCAATTAAGCGGTCTATTTTGTCAAAATACATCGTTGGGAGTTCGTCCACGATTACTCCGCAAGGTTGTTTGCCTTTTTCGTTGATGATTTGTACAATTCTAAAATTAAAGAGTCCGTTGGCAACGCCGTAGATGGTTTCACGTTTGGGGTTGTTACCCAAACAGAAGATTTTTGGTTCGTCCGGATTATTTATATCAAGCGTGAAGTCATCGCCCGATAGTACCCAGTATAATTCTTTCGAGATAATCCTTGCCATTGGGATTTTTGCCGATGCGATTTGTCCTTGCAACTGCTCCATAGCACCGCCTTCTAACGCCTCTTTAAACGGAGCCATGTAGTTTTCCAATTCCGGGTAGGTCGAAAGGATGATAAAGAGTTCTTCGTATTTTTTATTCAAAAGTTCGATAGCGTGTGGCAAGGTGCAGTATTTTCCGTCTTGGTATATTTTTAGATACCAAATAATGGCTGCAAGTAGTATTTTTGGCGACTCAACAAAGAAATCCCCTTGCTTTTTAATCCAAGAACGATTTAAGTTCATCAGAATAATATGGGCCGATTCGTTGGCATCTGTGATGTCTTTCAAAAAAGAGGGATTGAGTGGATTGCACCTGTGCGAGCGGCGTGGGTCGTCAAAATTTATGAAATATACTTTTGGTTGAATACCGTTTCCACTATTTTTGTAGCCGTGCGGAAATAGACGATAGTGATTGTAAGCGATCATTGAGAGTGCCGGAAATTTGTAGTCATAAACATACATACAGTTGCCCTGTTCAATAAGCTGCTTGATATACTCGTCAATAATTGCAAAAGATTTTCCACTGCCCGGAGTTCCAAGTACGATCGTTGCACGGTGCGGATTTACTACATTTATCATGCCCTCGTGCCACTGACCTTTATAGTAAAATTTTGTCGGCAAGTGAACGGTTGGAATATCTTCGGCAGGATTGTGCAAGGTGCGTGTTTCTTGCATAAAACTTTCGTTCTCGGTGTTGAAAACATCGTCTTTTAGGTTTGTTTTTAGTAGCCTGCTAAGCCACGTTCCACCTTGCAGAATTAGTAAAAATCCGGCAATGATTAGAATCAGATAAATAATGTCGAGCGCCACTGCGTTAAACAATGCAAGCAATGGGAGCAAAAAACCTGCACCAAAAAATAATCCCAAGCCGATAGACAACCTTGTCAAAATTTGGTTGATTGTGATTTTACAGTCTTTTTTGCCACGAGTGCCAAGTAGTCCAATGGACAGAAAACCCAAGCAAATGGTTTTTGTCAAAAATGGCGAATTAAACAAGCCCGTACTGTTTTGCAGATTCAGCAAAAAACGGTTGATAAATTCAAATGTTAGCCCGAATCTATCAAACATTAGGTAGCAGTGCCAGTAGCAATGCATCAGCAGCAGAAAAAAACTGACAATTTTTGCCATTAACATGATTTTCTCTAAACTTCTTTCGTCTTCCATGATTTTTTGATTTTTTAGTTGTGAATAAATTTTTAGTTTGTATTTTTAGGTGCTGTAATAAACAATCTGCCTTTTTTTCTTTTTGCGTTTTTTACGCTCGTCTTGGTCATCAACAGCCTCATTTTTTCTGCCACGACTAATGTCGTTACTACCGCCTGAAACATTTTCAAAATTTCCGCCCAAAAAGTCAAAGTTTTCAAAATTTGGCAAACTGTTGGACTGCCAAGAGTGCGAAAGTTTTTCAAAAGCGTTTGCAGAAAACTCTTTACCCAGTTTTGAGCCGTTGGCAACAAGTTTTTCGTTGTGGTCTATGATCGTTACGCCATAAATTCTGTCCTGATCGGTTTTTCTGAAAACGATGTCAATGTTTTTTTTGTGCAATCTGTCCTGTAAGTCTTTCAGTCCGGTTGCCCTTTGCATCTCTGTTTTGAGAATGCTTTTTGTTCGCGAAAATTTTATTTTTTCCTTTACGGTATCCTTGCTTTTGAATACTTTTTGAAAAAGCTTTCTGTGTCCGTAGGTCTTACCAAGCGATGAAGCTTTTATCTGTGATGCTACTTTTTGTCCCGAATTGTCGGTTACCCCATAGAGCAGTCCGGCATAAGTATTTCCGTCTTCATATTTCCCACTGACTTGTTGCAGGTTGATGTTATAAGGGGCGAGCATAGTTGCAAATTCGTTTATAGAACCAAAATCATAGTCTAAAAAATGACGAACAACGTTTTTTATTTGATGACCAATTTTGGGTTTTTTGTGATTTACTTTTTCGGGCTTATAAAACTCGCTTGTGTTGCGAATGTCTGCCCTGCCAAGTCGGTATTTTTTTTCAATAGCATCGGTAATTGATTTGCTTCGCCTGCGGTCTTGACTTGTGTTAATTCGTTTGCCACTTTCGAGTACATCGGTAGTTATGATATGCAGATGATGCCTGTCAATATCTTCGTGTTTATAGACGATGTACGGCTGATATCCATAGCCCATTTTTTCCATATACTCCTCTGCGATTTCGCTCAGCGTGAGGTCGTCAATAACATCTTCCGGAGCAGGATTTAGCGAAATATGCGTAATGGTGTTTTTTGTCCGCTTGTTTTTTCTGAGCCTTCTCTCAAACGATTTTAAGGCGTCTTGCATACTGCACTCGATGTCATTTTTGATTTTATTTGTAAAAAGAACAGAGGCTGTTTTTTGGTCAACCTTTTCCCCATTGTAGGCTAGTGCACCGTAGAGGTTGCTACTTTTGCTGATTTTTGCTATCATAATATCGTTCTATTTTTGCTAAAATTTTATAGATTGCAACCGTGTAATCTCGAACTTCACCCATCAATTTGTTTCCTTTTCCAAGCAACATTTTGGCTTCTTCGGAAGAATATTTTGCTTGAATAAAGCGTGCAATTTGATTGTAATTTATTCCGATTTTTCTGATATGTTTTGTAAAATTGTTGATTGCGATGTTGGCATTTTCGGCAGTTGTGTCATAAACTTCCACAGGGATTTTTTTGTTAAGCAGCAATGTTCGGATGTATTCCGAGAGATTTCCGTCGGTAGATTCCGCTGCTTTTTTTTCCATTAAATCACGTTCGGCTTGAGTAAGCCGAATTTTTACAATCTTTGTTCTGTTTAGAGTTTCTTTTTTTGATTTTCGTGCCATAATTTTATATTTTTAGAGTGTTAAAAAAATCCGACTTTGGAGGATTTTTCCCCGAGGGCAAGGTCGTTTTTGTGGCAACAAAAACATACCTTGCCAATCGCCGGTGCGATTATATTTTTGTACCAATATGGTATCGCTTTTAATTAAGGTTTTCATATTTAAAAATTTAGGTATTTTTGGCTTTTTTTGATATATGCCAGTTTCCTTTACCGGTAGGGGTTGTAGCGATTTTGATGTTTTTAACAGATTTACATTTTTAGGGTATTGGATGTGCGGTTATCAGTGCATTGTTTTAGGTGGTATGTGAGTTGTTTTTTTGTCCGGGAATTTAGACTGGGTGGTTTACTTGATGTTTTTTTTAATTTTACGTGTTTTTATGTCTAATTAGTTGATGTTTTATATATTGACTGTACATTTATGTATGAATTAATTTATGGATTTATGAATGTGCCAATACATTTATGGATTTATGAATTTATGCTTGAATGTATCAATCTATGTTTGAATTTAGGAATGAATGTATCAATTTATGAATGTGTTAGTGGATTTATGAATGACTGTTTGTATGAGTATGCTAATATTTGTGTTAATTTATGAATAAATTTATTTTTTTTGCATTTTTCAAATTAAAATATATTATAATGCAAAATTACAAAAAAAACATAAAATAATGAATAATTATATAATTTAATGCCTGTCATTTGTATAAAAAAATGTTTAATTTGTTATATATCAAAGATTAAGCGGTATTTTGTTAAAAAAACAAACGTATATTATAATAAAATTTTGTTGTTTGAAATATTTATTGTAATTTTGCAATTGATTTTAATTATGTAATAATATTTACATGTAAATATATCTTAATGGAAGTTTGGTCAATATAAAAACATCATCGCAATGGAAACAAGAAAAAAGCCAAAATACGTGTCTATAGCCACACAAAAAGGCGGTGCAGGAAAGTCGTCGCTAACAATTTTATCGGCGAGCATATTACACTATATGTTTGAAAAAAATGTTGCTATTATTGATTGCGATGCTCAGGGTTCTATAGCAGCTATGCGAGATCGCGACTTGAAAACGCTTGCAAAAAATCAAAAAATCAAAAAACTTTTTTTGGCACAACAAGCAAGCACTGAAAAATCTTTTTATCCAATAAAAAGAGTTGAAAAACTTAAAGTTGAAAATAGTAAGGGAATAACTGCCTATCTTGCATTAGAGGCTGCCGATGGGCTTTCAAAGGAGCATGATTTAGATTACGTGTTTTTTGATATACCCGGAACGGTACAAATACCGGGAGTGATTTCTACGCTTTCAATGATGGATTATATTTTCTGTCCATTTTCCCCCGTTAGCTCCGACATTGAATCGTCGGCTGATTTTTGTGCAATAGTAGCAAATGGTATTATTCAAAGAAGTGTCGGAAATCTCAAAGAGGTGTATGGTTTTTGGAATAGTGTGGACGGCAGGGTAAAAACTCCTGTATTTAACGATTATTCTTCAATACTTGCAGATATGGGAATTAAAATGCTCGAAACTCGCATTCCACGTATAGAACGTGGTTTTGGTAAGGAATTATCAAATAATCCTACGGAAATATTCAAATCAACGATTCTTGCCCCACGTTCAAACGTTCTTTACGACAGCAAAGTATTGGATTTGGTAAATGAAATGGTTTCGGTAATGGAACCAACTGCAAACTAAAAAATTCAGAACTATGAATAAAAAGCCAATTATAAATGAAGATGAGCTTCAAAAAATGATGATGGAGGGTAGAGCGGAGTTTGTAACAGTAAAACAAATTTTAGATGAGCCGCAGCCGATAGCGGAAGTGAAAACAGAAATAATTTCAGAGGAAAAGCCTATCATGCAAACTACGAAAAAGAAAGAAATTGAAGAAACGACCGAAAATTCTAACACGGTTGCAGTAGTTCCGGTTTCGCGCAAGCAGGCAAAAGAAGAATATGCAAAAAAATTTTTGAAAAAAGAGGCTGTTCCTTTGCGTAGAAATATTGCCGTGTCAGAAAGCGTTTATCAAAAATTGTTACACGTCCATGGTGTCTGCTTGCATCGACAAGTGCAGTTGACGGCATTTGTCGGACACATTATTGAAGATCATATTGAAACACACAAAGATGTTATCAAAGATATTTCTAAGGACACAATCGTAAATTTATAGACTATGGCATTTTCAGTTTTTATACAAATACTTTTGCTCGGGTGGGTCTTGTTTACCCTGTATTATTTCAAATCTGAAATCAAGGAACTGCTTGTTCCAAACAAAAAACCAAAAGGGGGTGAGCCACAAGATAGACCTGCCGATGAGATTATCGAAGACGATTTTGTCGGTAGTGCCGAGGCGGTAGATTTTGACTTGTTAAACAAGCCACTCGAAAATGAGCCAACACACATCTCTGCTGATGACGAAACCTCCCAAATCGAGCAGCAAGAAGAATATGAAGAAGAACTCAACCCCGATGGTTTCGAGATGGAATATGAGAGTGAGCCTATACCGAATTGGTTGCAAAACCAAATAGAAATAGAGATTTCAGCACAACCTGCCGATGAAGACGTTGAAGTTGTTGACCATTCGGGAGTAACTGTTGCAGCGATTGAAAAATCTGTTAATGAGGTGTATAATCCGACAAGCGAGCAGGCTTCCAAAGAAGCCGTCAAAGTGATTGATGGGATTGATGAAACGGAGCTTATTGAGCAAGTTAAGAAGAACGATTTTTTTAATTCAAACATGGAAAGGCTTTGGGCGTTGAATAATAACTGAACAGAGTAATACACAAATTTGAAAACTATGAAGATATAAAGAAAATTTGCGATTTGCAAATCGCAAATTAGGTATAAAAAGCCATAATTGCCCCAAAGCGGAGTATTTTTTTGCCCTGTGATTAAAATATATTTCAATAAAAAATGACGACAAAATTAAAATATAGCAAAATATAAAAATTCAAGTTTAAAAACAAAAAAATAAAAATTATGAAAACAAAAAAAATTACAAAAATCAAGTCCTTGTTAGTGTTTACGGCACTTACCTTGTTTGGCTTTATGACCGGTTTTGCACAATCAATCAATCCGAGTACTGCACTTAATCAAGTAAACACACAGGTACGCGGTATGTTTGGTGCTGCCTCAAATCTGCTCTTTGGGATAGCTGCTTTGATCGCGATTGTCGGTGTGATTCATGTGTACACCAAATGGTCTAAAAACGATCCGAACACGACCACTGTTGCTGCAAGTTGGTTTGGTGCATTGGTATTTGTTGCTTTATCTGGAGTTATTATTAGAGCGCTAACGGGTGTAAATTAAACAATTCGGTGTAAGATGGCATACGCGGTCAATAAAAGCATAGGAAAAAAAGTAGAGTTTAAGGGCTTAAAAGGTCAGTATTTACTCTACTTTGCCATTGGTATATTTGGAATGTTTATTGTCTTTTTAATCTTGCGTTTTACAAGGCTACATGATGTCGTTGCTCTAATTATTACAGCCATTGTGGGTGTTGTGTTTGTCAAAAAAGTGTTCAAAATGAACAAAAAATATGGAACGCACGGAGTTATGAAAATGATTACACGAAATGCCACGCCACGATTTATTATCAGCAGAAAACCCATTTATAAAATTATCAAAACAAAGAGATGATCAACACATTACCTGCCTCTACTCTTGAAAATCGCCTACCCATTTACAGGGTGGAAAGCGATTGCATTGTCACTAAACACGGCGATTATTGCATTGTCTTTAAGGTAATACTCCCGGAATTGTTTACCAAGACAGAGAAGGAGTACGAGGCGATGCATTCTTGTTGGATTAGGGCGGCAAAAGTGCTGCCCGAATATACTGTCATTCATAAACAGGATTGGCTTATAGAGGAAAAATATACGCCAAAATTTGATGATCAAAACAGTTTTCTGTCCAAATCGTTTGAGCGGCATTTTTTCGAGCGTCCATATACGGAGCATCATTGCTATTTGTATTTGATTAAAACTTCACAAAAAAACATCCGCAAGCAAAGTATTGGAACAACCCTCGCAATGGGTAGCATTATCCCTGCGGACATATTAGATGCGGAAAAGCAAGCGATGTTTTTTGAAAGTGTAAATCAGTTTAAGGCTATTTTGGAAGAAGCGGGAATTATCAAGCTCGTCCGATTGAAAAGTGATGATATTGTCGGCACCCCAAAAAAGACGGGCTTGATTGAAAAATATCTGTCTTTATCAAACAGCGATAGTCGCGTGTTGGAAGATTTACAATTTAATCCGGAAAGTGTTATCGTTGGGAGCAAGCGCACCTGTTTATTTACTGTATCAGCTGAAGAAGACTTGCCGGACAAGGTTGCCTCGGATACGAAGTATGAACGTCTTTCGACAGAAAACAGTGCTTGCAATTTGTCATTTTCTGCACCGCTTGGACTACTGCTGCCTTGCAACCACATCTACAATCAATATCTGTTTATTGACAATCCTCAGTCAATCATCAACCAACTTGAAACAGAAGCCGGAAGAATGACTTCGCTAAGCAAGTTATCTCGCCAAAACTCAATTAATGCAGAGTCTATCGAAAAATTTCTCAATGAAATCCACTTAACTGGACAAGTCCCCATTCGAGCTCATGCAAATGTTCTTGCGTGGTCGGAAAATCCCGAAAAACTAAGTGCGATTAAAAATGATGTTGCGGCTGCAATGTCAATTATGGGCGTAACACCCCGACATAACACCGTAGATGCACCTGTTTTGTTTTGGAGCGGCATACCCGGAAACGGTGCGGATTTTCCAAGCGAAGAAACGTTTAAGACAACCATTGAGCAGGCGGTGTGTTTTTTCAGTAACGAAACAAACTATCGCAATTCGCTATCGCCATTTGGCATCAAAATGGTTGATAGATTTACCGGAAAACCCTTGCATTTAGACATAAGCGATGAGCCTGTCAAGCGAGGCATAATTGCCAACCGAAACAAATTTGTTTTAGGGCCGTCGGGTAGTGGAAAATCTTTTTTCACTAACCACATGGTGCGTCAGTATTATGAGCAGGGTTCACACATTATTTTGGTTGATGTTGGGCATTCTTATTTGGGACTGTGTAATCTGATAAACCAAAAAACATCGGGCAAAGACGGCATTTACATAACCTACTCGGAAGAAAATCCTATTACGTTCAATCCGTTTTATACGGACGATTATGAGTTTAGCATTGAGAAAAAGGAAAGCATTCGTGCGTTGATACTTACTCTTTGGAAAAAGCCCGAAGAACCTGTCAGGCAAAGCGAGGAAAATGAGGTGTCAAAACTTATTAGCGAATATATAAAGAAAATACAAAACGACAGAACAATTCGTCCGTGTTTTGATACCTTTTATGAGTTTTTGATTTCGGAATATTACGAAAAACGAATTAAACGAATTGTTTTGGAAGACGGTACAGAAAAGCAAGAGGGTATTGATGAACATTTGTTCGACTACAAATCTTTCAAAAACGGTATGCAGCCTTTTTACAAAGGTGGCGAATATGATTATTTGCTTAATTCGGAAAAGAACATTGATTTACTTGGCAAGCGGTTTGTGGTGTTTGAACTTGACAATATCAAGGACAACAAGCGAATTTTTCCGATTGTTACACTTATTATCATGGAAGCGTATATCAATAAATTGCGTAGGCTTTCGGGCAAACGTAAGGTACTCATAATTGAAGAAGCGTGGAAAGCGATTGCCAACGAAATAATGGGTGTTTTTATTCGAGAAATGTATAAAACCGCTCGTAAGCATTACGGTGAAGTGATTGTTGTTACGCAGGAAATTGATGATATTGTCAATAACCCTATTGTCAAGGATACAATTATCAACAACTCGGACTGTAAAATATTACTAGACCAAAGCAAATATGCGAATCGTTTTGAGGATATTGAAAAACTGTTGGCATTAAGTAAAAAACAGCGTTCGCAGATTTTGTCAATCAATAAAAACAGAGATTTGAATCGAAACTACAAAGAGGTTTATATTGATTTGGGCGGTATTGATTCGGCGGTATATGCCACTGAAGTTTCGCAGTCGGAGTACTACATCTATACAACCGAACAAAAGGAAAAAGTTGCTGTTATGGAGCTTGCCGATAGTATTGGCGGTGACATAGAATACGGGGTTAAACTACTCATTGAAAAAAACGAAAATTAACTATGAAAACAAGAATCAAAATGTTTTTGCTACTGGTGGCTTTGTGTGGAGTCATTCACACTCCGATACGGGGTCAGTTAATTGTGAACGACCCTATACACACAGGGTCAAACCTTATACAGTTTTTACAGGCTTTGTCAGAGTCTATTGTCCAAACAGCGCGCCTTACCGAAGTATTTAACGTTGGTATAGAAACTGTCGAGGCTGTTCAAAGAATTACGCACCTTGTAGAAGATGTCAATTCGATATTAACTTCCTATCGTCAGGTAGAGGGACTTGTTTTGGCATACGCAGATATTTTAGAAATTTCGAGAATGGGGGTTGAGCATATTTCAAGAAACAGAAATCAAGTTGATCTGCCTTTTGCTACAGATGTTTTGAATCATTACACCCGGCTGATAGCTCATTCAACAAGGGTTTTTTCTGAAACAAGTACGATGCTGACACCTTTATTTAGAGGGTCAGATGCTGAAAGAATGATGAAAATAGAACAAGGTAGACACACCTTAGATAGTTTGCGAAATATTTCGCTTGATTTGTTTGGTCTGTTTATAGAGCATCAGCGAAGAAATAGAGAACTTGAAGCATTAAGCCGCGGGTTAATGGAAGCTCACGGATTGTCGTCGGCACAGGCTATTACTATTGCATTTGACTCTGATCTTCATAGTGGTGCTTTGGCTGTTTTGGCAATGCAGGAAGAATTTTTTCAGCAATTAAGCAGTCAGCGTCCGGTAAGACCGCGAACAATTACATTCAGAGAGCACATTGGCGACTATTTGAATTTATATTTTGGGATTTCCGCCATTGTGCTGTTGTTTGGTGCGTACAAAGTTTTCGAGAGGGTTATGTTGGGGGAAGACCTTTTAAAGTCTTTGTCTATTTGGGCTATTGCTGCAGTAGTTTTGGTGCTGATTGGGATTATCGTTAATTCCATCAGTTTTGGTATGCGTTAGTTAAAATTAAATTGGTAAAACAAAAAAAATTATATTATGGGTTTTTTAGAATTTTCAGAAGCGTTTGCTCAATTTTTAAGAGGGTATTTAGGCAATTTTTCGCTTATACTTGGAGCGTTTGCTTCTGTCGGTGTGCTTGCGTATTGTGGCGAGAAAATATGGACTGCAGTTGCCAATAACGAACCGGTTAATCTTTATCAATTTGTTCGACCATTTTTGCTTGCTGCTTTGTGCCTGAATTTCCATTTGGTTGTTGATGTGGCCGATAGTCTTTTACGACCAATAAATCAAGGCATACATCAGCATTTTGGCGAAAGCAGAGCGGGGCTGAGGGCTCGCAGCAATGATCAGCGCCAACGATTAGAGCGTTCGGCTCGTGGCGAGATTTACAGAGCATCAGCAGAGGCTTTGGAAGAAAGGGGTATTGACCCCGAAAGGGCCGTACGAAGAGCAAGGCGTGTGAATACGTGGGTAGGTGAAGTATTAGGGCAAAACACAGTTAATGTTTTCCGTATCGCAAGAGCCCAATTTGATACAGACTACGCACAACGCATGGCATATGTTCAGGCAATGATGTCAGCAACAGATGGTCAAAGGAACAGACCGATTAGGCGGGCGGTTTTTGAGGTTATTATGACAATAGCCGGATGGTTGTACCAAGTCGTAAAATTTGGAATACAATGTGTGCGGGTTGTATATTTGTCGCTATTGACCCTAATGGGCCCGATAGCGGTTGCCCTTTCGATATTTCCGGGTTTTACAGGGAATTTTAAGCATTGGCTGATAAAATACATTTCGGTTTATTTATGGCTGCCTGTTTTGTATTTTGTTGATTTTACGATGTGGGCTGTCAACGAATTTATGATTGTTGGCAATATGAATATGTTTGGGGTTGGTCTGATTGTTGCCACGATGCAGATCATAGCCATATTTACCATGATGAGCATTCCTACGATGGCTTCTTGGATGGTGCAGGGCGGCGAAGCCGGACAAGGCATGAGAAGTCCGTTTGCTGCTATGGGTGCAGGCATCGGTGCTGCAGGCGGAATGATTGCAGGAAAAATGTTAATGGGCAGTGCCGCAGGAAAAGCTGCTGCTCGTGCTGTAAATCCAACAAGTGGCAGCAGCGGCAGTTCAAGCTAGCCAAATAATTTGTCACCATCTAATAATAAAAATACAATTATGTTCAAAAGTCTAAACAATATAGAAAAATCTTTTCGCACAATGCGGATAGTTGTGTTTGCAACGCTTGTTGCAAGTACCATTACAGTTATCGCCGTTGTGTTTCGCACAACAACAATGATTGCACAAGAGCGGCAAAAAATATATGTGCTTGACGGTGGAAAATCGTTGATACTTGCATTGCAGCAAGATTTGACCATTAACCGTCCGGTTGAGCTACGCAATCATGTTAAAATGTTTCACGAACTGTTTTTTAGCCTTGCTCCCGATGCAGAAGTAATCAACCGAAATATTCAACGTGCCCTCGCTCTTGCCGACCGTTCGGCACATGATTATTTTACAGATTGGCGTGAGGCGGGATTTTACCGAAGAATTATTGCAAACAATATCATTCAGCGAATACAGATTGACAGTATGGATGTGAATGTAGATGTGTATCCTTATCAAGTAACGGTCTTTGCAAGGCAGTTAATTCAAAGGGAAAGTAATATAACGGTTAGAAATTTAGTTACTGCAATGCAGGTTGTCGAAAGGCAAAGAAGTGATAATAATCCGCACGGATTTATGATACAAAATTTTGTTGTGCTTCGAAACGATACCGAAGAAACCATCGCACTGTAACCGTATAAAAAACCTCTTGTCTATGAAAAGAAAAATAACCTTAAAAAGATTGTTAAGAAATCGAACTCGAAACAAAATATTAAAAAGCTTTGTCGAAAATCGTTCTGATAGAAGCAAAAAAAGCATTATTGTTTTTTGTGTGATCACTATTGTGGTTATGATGATAATGAATCTATGTACGGCTGTCAGACCGCTATTTGAAAAAGCACAAGAAATACATCAGCGTGTACTGTTTTCCGAACCGGAAAAAGAAATTACTATTGCAGTAGAACAGTAAAAAAAACATAAAATACCATGAAAAGAAAAAATCAAAAAATAGTCGGCTACGTTGTGTTTTCTGTGGGCATCTTTGCCTTTGGACTTTTGCTTTATTTTATGTTTTTACATGATCCGTCACAATCGAAGCAAGTTGAAAAAAGAGCATTGGATTTGCATATTCCCGATGCCGAACAGCGCCAACTTCCGGCAACACCCATAGAGGCTTATGAGGAGTTTGAGGCGGAATTAAATATGGCTAGGCAGCGCAGAATGCTCGAAACAGCAGATGATGGTGATATAGATTTATCAAGGCGTGGCAGAGGAGTTGTGGACAGCGAAACGCCCAATGTAGATGTTGCAGTTGTACCGTCAAGGAGTGTTCCCGTTGCTGTGGAAAGCAACGAAAAGGCTATTGCCCAGTGGAACAGAACGCTTGCTGCTGTGCAACAACAGGAACAGCAACGCGAAGAAGAGCGTAGGCAGGCACAAACGGAAGCACAATTTCGCAGAGAAGCTGAGCAAAGGCAGCGCGAAGAGCAGCAGACTATGATAAACGAACAAATGCGCATTCAGCAGGAAATGTTAAATGCCGCAATGATGGCTCAGTACGGTGGCGGGATAGTACAGCAAGAACAGCAACCATTACCCACAACACCGGAACAGCGGGACGGTACAATCTCTGAAGAAATTGTTGTAATGCCTGTTTTGGAGCAAGGCGATGGTATTATTACTTCGCTGCGTAGAAGTGGTGGTTTTCACGGTACGGCAGAAATGGCACAGCGTAGAAACACCATACAGGCGACTATTAATGGGCGGCAGGTGGTTTCAGAGGGTCAGAATGTCAGAATAAGACTACGCGAGCCGATGCAGGTTGGAAGAATGATAGTGCCTATCGGGAGTATTGTTGTCGGAGTTGTAAGTATTGGAGTTGATAGAGTGTTTATCACTATCGGCTCAATAGAAAACGGTGGTGTGATAACTCCGGTCAGACTGACTGCATTTGATCATGACGGACAGCATGGCTTATTTGTACCGGGCTCACTTGAAAACGAAGCCCTCAGAGAAATTGGTGCGGAAATTGCAGGTGCCATAGGCTCAACAGCTTCGAGCAGTATGAGCATGTTCAATCAGCAGTCAGCAATGGAGCAACTGCAGGGCGATGTAATGCGTGGGGCTGTGCAAGGAACGGCACGTTACGCCCAAAGAAGAATATCGCAGGTTAGGGTGATTCTGCAGGACAACCACAGACTATTTTTAGTAGCAACAAATTAAAACAAAAAATACGATGAAAACAAAAAAAATTACAATGGCAGCGGTATTGCTTTTTTGGACGATGCAGCTGTTTCCACAGGCAACGCAACAGAACTTAGTGGTATTGGAAGATGAACATGTGAGAATAGAAGAGTCAACAATTCTTGATCGGCATCACAGAATTATTGAGCCACCCGGCGATATTTGGTCGGGATTTACGCGGATGATACCGTTTCGACGAATGATACCGCCTTACGGATTGGAGGTAACATCAGAAAAAACCGTGCATATTATATTCCCTGCACCGATAGTTTATGTGGATTTGGGTAATGAAGATATCATGGCTGCCACTGCAGGCGAAGCGACAAATGTGTTGCGAGTGAAAGCTGCTACGCCCGGATTTACCACACAGACAAACCTTGCGGTTATCACGGCAAACGGTTCGTTTTATTCTTTTAATGTGAGGTATGCTCGCGTTCCACGCCAACTTAACATTGAAATGCAGGATTTTTTGAACTCTGGCAATGCTTTTAATCGCCCAAATAACGCAATGGATATCTTTTTGGCAGAACTTCAAAACGAAAGTCCAATGCTTGTCAGTCTTATTATGCGTTCGATATATAGCAACAACCAACGATTTATTAGACACATCGGCTCTCGAATGTTTGGGATACAATATACCCTCAAAGGAATATTTTCGCACGGTGGATTGTTGTATTTTCATGTAGAAATTAGAAATTCAACAAATGTAAATTTCGATATAGATTATTTTAATTTTACTGTTCAAGACAAACAAGTTGCTCAAAGGACAACCGTCCAAGAAATATCACTTCGTCCTGTTCGGGCTCACAATTTTGTTACGACTGTTGCTGCACGGCAGACGGAAAACATCGTGCTTGCATTTCCAATGTTTACACTTCCGCCGGATAAGGTTGTTCGTTTTAACGTGAACGAACAAGGCGGTGGAAGACATCAAAATTTTACCATTGACGGCAATGATTTAATGCGGGCAAGGGAAATAAGAGAATTTCATATTAGATAATTTTTGGCTATGAAGAAAACAAAAATCATATTATTGACAACGCTGCTGTTGTGTTGTTTTTCTGCTCAGGCTCAAAGGCGACTACCCGGAATGAGCGGCATTTACGCATTTGGCGGAATAACAGAGGTTACCACTTCGGGGTTACACTTTGGTGTAGGACACTCTCGCTATCTAAGAAACCAAGTACAATTAGCCTTTGAGTTCAATTATTTGCAGATGACCTATCGTCAAGAAAATATGCGTTTTCCGCTTGAGCAATATACGGTCGGAGCGAGATATTTCAGAAATTTTTTCATGGACAGAACGCGAAGTTTTTTTGCGTCGGCAGGCGTGGGTGTTATGTTTGGTTATGAAATAATCAATCTTAACAACAGGTTACTTCCCACAGGTGCAATAATAACCAATCGTGATGCTATGCTATACGGTGGCACATTGGGTATTCGAGCTTCATACTATCATCAAGACCACTATGTGATTCTTGTTGGTATCAAACAACGTGTGCTGCTTGGAACAACAGTGAATAATTTTCGCACACAATTTTATATAGGACTTAAATATGTTTTCCCATGATGAAAAAACTTTTAATAATAACATTTATATCTTTTGGCTTACTATCGTGTAATGACAAATTGGAAATCAAAAAGGATTTTGATTTTGAAGTAACATACTTGCCGTACAGAAGCAGCGGTGTAGAGCTTGGCGAACAGGTCGAAATACGTTTTCAGATACGCAGTATCGGCGGGCAGTATGAGGGTACAACATACTATTTCCGCCACTTCCCATTCGCCGGACGGGGTTTTTTGAGAGACGACAACGGTCGGCTATTGTTTCCGAACGACTTGTATGAGTTGGAAAACAAAATTTTCCGCTTGTACTATCAGCCCGATTCACGTGGTCAGCATACGTTGGGACTGTGGTTTTTTGATAGCCACGGACACCAAAGAGAGATAACGCTTTCTTTTTCTACAACGGAAGAGCAAGAATAAACTAAAATAAACAAAATGATACTAAACACAATTATTTGCTCAGATGCACTCGAAGCACTTGGCACAATGCCGGACAATTCTGTCGATTGCTGTATTACTTCGCCACCTTACTACGGACTTCGGAATTATGGCGTGGACGGACAGATTGGACTTGAACAAACTCCCGAAGAGTTTATTGATCGGCTTGTTGCTGTATTTAGAGAGGTAAAACGTGTACTCAAAAAAGAGGGTACGCTTTGGGTAAATATTGGCGATTCGTACAATGGAAGCGGAAAATCCATTGGGGTGAATTTTGGCGATTGTCTGCAAGAAAGCAACCCACATTCGCAAAACACCACGCCAACCCGAGTAAAAGGGCTGAAGCCAAAAGATATGATAGGTGTTCCGTTTATGCTTGCCCTTGCACTACGTTCAGACGGTTGGTATCTGCGGCAAGATATTATTTGGGCAAAGCCAAATTCGATGCCGGAAAACGTAAAAGACCGTTGTACCAAATCGCATGAATATATTTTTCTACTTTCCAAAAGCAGAAAATATTTTTTTGACCATAAATCCATCATGGAGCCTGCGGCTTATGACGGACGGAAAGGTACGAAACACAAAGGCAGTCAAAAATATCCTCAAGCAAACTCAACCGGATCAAAAGCACAATCGCTTTCATCACGCGAGCGTGAACGTTGGCGATGCGATGAACATGGAAACTTTGTACGCAATAAGCGTAGCGTTTGGATTGTTGGCACACAACCTGAACGAGAAAATCATTTTGCCTGTTTTCCGCAAAACTTGATTATAGATTGCATCAAAGCCGGATGTCCCGACAACGGCATTGTTTTAGACCCTTTCATGGGTAGTGGAACAACAGCCGTAGTTGCAAGAAAACTTGGTAGAAACTACATCGGCATAGAACTAAATCCCGACTATATCGAAATTGCAAACCGAAAACTTAAAAGAGAACTTGAATCGCTTTCAAATAGGTAATGAAAAGAACATGACAGAGAAATTTGAAATAAAGCATGGCGATAGTCGAGAGTTGATAAAGACAATTCCTGACAACTCAGTGGATTTGATTTTGACTGATCCGCCGTACAACTTAGGGGTTTATTCTGCAGAAAACTTGAAATTCAAATGGGAAAAACACACACGCAATCATATTGCCCATTGGGATTTAATCGATTTTAATCCTTCGGAGTGGCTTTCTGAATTTATGCGGATACTTTCGCCAAATGGCAATATTTTTGCCTTCACAAGTCATAATTTGCTTGGGAAATGGCATGAATCATTTGGTAATAAATTTGACAAAAATACATTTATGATTTGGCGTAAAACAAATCCAGTTCCTAAATTTCTAAAAAAAGGATTTCTTAATGCCTGTGAGCTTGTCTTTTGCTGTTGGAATAAGGGAAATACATGGAATTTTGATTCGCAAAAAACCATGCATAACTTTATCGAAAGTTCGATTTGTATGGGAAATGAACGCCTAAAAGCACCGCACCACCCTACGCAAAAACCTGTGAAAATTCTAAAACGCATCATAGAAATTGCATCAAACGAGGGCGACATAGTTTTCGATCCGTTTATGGGCGTTGGTTCTACTGGAGTTGCAGCATTGGAAATAAACAGAAAGTTTATAGGGTTTGAATTGGGAAAAATTTACTTTGATGCTGCACATCAGCGAATAGAAAAAACAAATAATATATAAAAAAATGAAAATTGCACTACTTTCACTCATTGTCATAATCATAATGCTGCCACTTGTTTCGGCAGTTATAGCAGCCATAATAATGTACAAACACAACCAAACACTAAAAAAAACATGAAACTAATTATTGCAGAAAAGCCCTCTGTGGCAAAAGACATCGGCTCTGTTTTAGGAGCAACTCAAAAACAAAACGGATATTTTGAGGGTAATGGCTATAAAGTTGCCTATGCTTATGGTCATTTGGTTGAAATATCAAATCCGCAGGCCACAAGCAAGTGGATCGAAGATCCACTTCCAATGCTTGGCGAGTTTGACCTTATACCGAAAAAGTCGGGTATGGCACAACTCAATGTTTTGAAAAAACTACTTTTTGAGGCGAGCGAAATAATCTGCGCAACCGATGCCGGAAGAGAGGGCGAACTGATATTTCGTTATATCTATGCGTGGGCAGGTTGTAAAAAGCCATTCAAAAGGCTTTGGATTTCTTCACTCACGCCTACGGCAATAAAAGAGGGTTTTGCAAAGCTGAAGCCCGCAGCGGATTACGATGATTTATACCATGCAGCAAAAGCCCGAAGCGAATCGGATTGGTACGTTGGTATAAATGCCACGCGTGCATTAACGCTTGCCGTAAATAATCGCGAAGTATTTTCGCTCGGTAGAGTACAAACACCAACACTCGCCATTGTGTGCCGTCGTTATCTTGAAAATAAAAATTTTGTTTCCGAACCGTTTTTTACGCTTGCACTAAAAACGCAAAAAGGTGGTACACAATTTGTCATTAAACCCTCACAAAAATTTCCGACAAATGAAGCGGCGGAAGCCATTAAAAATGGTCTTTCCGGAGTGGAGTATTACACGGTAAAAAAAGTTAGTAAAAAAGAAAAAACGGAAGCCCAACCACTACTGTACGACCTTACGGCACTGCAAAAAAAAGCTTCTTCAAAATATGGTATTACGCCGGATAAAACCCTTGAAATTGCTCAAAAACTTTATGAGAGTAAGTTTATTACTTATCCTCGAACGGGCAGTCAGTACGTTTCCGTAGATGTTTACGACACTATTAGGAGGTTGATTTCGGCGTGCCTGCCGTTGGATTTAGGTATCAACACATCTTATTATCGGAACACTGGTGCTTCCTTTTATCTGCAGGCTAATGGTGTTCCACTATCAAAACGAAGCGTTGATAATTCAAAAGTGACAGATCATCACGCCATTTTACCAACCGATGTAACTCCGGATTTAGATTCTTTAAGTAAGCCAGAAAAAGTTATTTATACGATGATTGTCGCACGAATGTTTGAAGCTTTTCACTTACCATGTATAAAAGATGTTACAGAAGTGAAAATTGATGTTACAACCATTGGCGATTGCAAAGTAACTGGCTCGGTTATGAAGCAAGCAGGATGGCGAGAAGTTTTGATGTCGGATCAAACTGCAGACGAAACGGAAGCGGAAAAGTCTGACGAAGAAACAGCTTTGCCACAAATGGCTGCAGGCGATTTGCTCCCTAATGAGGGTGTTGATATTATTGCAGATAAAACCAAGCCAAAGCCACTTCTTACAGATGCTACGTTGCTTGGATATATGGAAACTGCAGGCAAAGAAATTGAAGACGAAGCAGTCAAAGAAGGAGTCAAAGATTGCGGACTTGGAACTCCGGCAACAAGAGATAGTGTCATAACAACACTAATCGAAAGACATTATATTGTCCGTGAAAAAAAGAAACTTATTCCTACAGAAAAAGGGCTTGCCACTTACAAAATCGTTAAAGAAAAAACGATCGCTTCGCCGGAACTGACCGGAACATGGGAAAAGAAACTTTTGGAAATGTCGCTCGGAAAGTGTGAGTACGGCGAATTTATGCAAAAAATAAAAATATATACAACATCTCTTGTTGACGAACTTTCGGCGGTAGAGAATGTATCCGTAAAAAGTCAGAGGACGCTCGAAATGGAGGCAATGCCACTTTGCCCCAAGTGTAAAACCAAACACGTACGCCTTTTTCAAAAAGGAATCGGTTGTTCGGATAGGGAGTGTGGATTTGTGATATGGCGAAAAGTTGCAAGCAAGGAGCTGACCGATGGTCAACTAAAAATCTTTGTCGAGAAAGGACAAACAAGTGTAATCAAAGGTTTCACTTCGACAAAAACCGGAAAGGAGTTTTCGGCATCGCTGAAATTAAAAGATGATTTTACAACAGAATTTATTTTTGACAACTCTAAAAAGAAAAAACTTACAAACAAATAAAAATAAACACAAAACAATAATAAACAATCAAATATATTTACGCATGAAAACAAAACAAAAACTTATGATTTTTGCCACAGTATTTTTTCTTGTGGCTGTTAATTCCGACAGAGCTGCAGCACAAAGCGTAGCAATCGGCGAAAGAGAATTTGTGCCACACCCATCGGCAATTCTTGAGGTGCAAAGCACCACCAAAGGTATTTTGATACCAAGAGTTACATTTACTCAACGTATGCACATCCAGACCAATGCACAAGCGGCAGGTCTGCTCGTTTTTCAAACTGATCGCGAAGTCGGATTTTATTATTTTGACGGATTGCTGTGGCGTTTTTTAGACCCGGACGTAAATACAGAGTTGCCAAATTTAGCCTGTGTCGCATTTACCGGCAGTTGGAACGATCTGTTAGATAGACCAAATATTGCCAACTTACCAAGTCTTCACACTGTTGCAACAAGTGGTAGTTGGAATGATTTGGAAGATCGCCCAACTATTGCGATACACCTTCGAGATTTACAGCAGGACAATGTTTTTTATATGACTGTAACACGTGAAGAAAAAGAGCGATGGAATACATCCGCAGCAAGAACTGTTCCGACACATCTTCGGGACTTACAACAAGACGATATTTTTTACATGACAATAACACGCGAACAAATGCAGCGTTGGGACAACACTGCGGCTACTAATTTTTCCGGTCGTTATGAGGATTTGATAGGAATTCCGAATTTTGCAAGTATTGCCTTGTCGGGTCGTTGGGTAGATTTACAAGACCGCCCGAATTTTCACACTGTTGCAACTTCGGGGGATTTTAGAGATTTGCAAAATGTTCCGGATTTTCATCATTCCGCTTTGAGTGGGAGTTGGAACGACTTGCAGGATCGCCCAAATTTTCATAACATAGCGTTTTCAGGTAGTTACAACGACTTAACGAATGTTCCGGTGTGGGGCGATTGGGACGAAATTTCAGAATTGCAAATAGGTACTGCTCGGACAGGAAATCATAGAGGGGGTATAAATCACTTTGCACGAATAGACCATACTCACACTATTGCAAATTCTGTACCCACACAAAGTGTCGGGACTTCAAACAACACGATTGTTTCTACGGAAATGCTGCACACTGCCCTCAGAAGCCATTTTGGAAACACCAATCCAACGCAAAGTAACAGTGGCGATGTTATCAGTGGCGGTTATGATGTAGGAAGTCAAAGGTACATGCTAAATATTCGTCCAAATGTAATTTTAACCGGAGTACCAAGATTGGAATCCCCTCCCAATCGCCCCATAAACAATAATAATGATGACCGCGTTGCGGTGATGGGAAATATAAGGGAAGAAATCGAGATTTTGAGAACGGAGTTACTCGCACAGGTCAGAGCAGAAATAGCAGCCGAAAGAAGTATAGTTCCGATTGGTGCGGTTGTTATGGTAGCAGGCGCAGCCGACAGAAATCGTTTTAATTCCAATTGTTGGGTAGAAGTTACGGAAATGCGTGGCAGATTTCCGATAGGAGCAGGTCACCCTCAAAATGCGGGAACCAATGAGTTTCGTGATAATGTTACCACAGGTAGTGCAAGGATTGTTAATGTAGGGCAATCTACCGATGGTGCAGGCGCTCATGGAGTTTCATTTAGACGATTAACACCGGCACAGATACCTGACCATACGCATAGCTCATGGACAGGCAACATACAGAGTGGTGGCACGGGTCATCGTGGAAGGGCTTTTGTTATCAATAGTCCTCCTAACAATAGTCTTGATCCCAATATTCAGAATATGGGTCGAGGCACTGCACCGGGTTCTCGGGCAGCCGGTCCCGGTGCTAATGAAGATGGTCAAGCCATTGACAATCGTCCCCCGTTTTACGGCGTATATTTTATGCGAAAAATCGCATACGGTTGCTAAAATTTCAAAAAATAAAAACTATGAAAACAAAAAACGCAATACTGTTTCTATTTTTAGTCTGTTGGCTGAACCTGTCTGCTGCATTTACCATATCAAGAGATGCCGTAGTAACGATTGGTAGTAACACGCAAATGAGAATTAGTAATATGGACTTAAACAATCACGGCGAATTTGTTGGCGACACAGCTTCACTATTGATAATTTCAAGCAACAGAGAAAGTAAAATTTCCGGCGAAGACTTTTGTCTATTCTCTTTGAGAGTAGCCGGAAATGTACAGTTGCAAGTACCCACACTTTGGCTTGTCGGCGACCTTATTATGCAGTCCGGAGTGCTAAACATTGGGTCAAACAGGCTTATCATTGAGGGCGACTTGCTCGGCGAAAATCAGCAGGCATTTGTAACGGCTTCCACAGGGACGATAGAAACAACGATAAGCAACATTGTTGCCCAACGGCAGGTAAGGGCATTAGGGCTTGAATTTACCCCGTTAGAAAGCAAATATAATTCTCACATTATTCGTTCACATAGACCTGTTTTCCGATTTTCCGGATCGTCCGAATATATGAGTGCGTCCAGAGTATTTGAATTTTCCTCGCCAAAAAGCATCACAAACATTCACTTGCAGACACACCCTGGTGAAAGGCAGCACTTAACAAGGCATTCGCTGTTTGTCGAAAACTTTTCGGGTTGGCAAAGAATCATAGAACCAAACAGTGTTCTGCAGGGAGTTTTTCGCATTACGGAATTTGCTCCGGATAATTTGTATTTCCCAAAAATACTCACGCCAAACCTACCGACAAACAACTTATTTGTCATAACAGGGTTAGATGAGTTTCCGAACGCTCGTCTTGTTATTCTGAATAGACACGGACAAGTTCTTTATGACTTATACCCTTACAATAACGATTTTGACGGACAAAATCTACCTACAGGAACATACTATTTTATGTTCAGCGAAAGTCGCAACAATAACCCAGTAAAAAAATCTTTTTTTGAATTAGTACGATGAAAAAAATAACATTTTTATTTTTGTTTACAATGTGTGTTGCCACGGCAGTAGCAACCACAATACCGGTACAGTACCATAAACAAAGAAGTCTGAAAAATACTGCCTCGCTCAGCGAAGTCCAAAACTTACAGGTATTTCTTTCGGGAGCATATAGTTTGGTTGGATTTGAAGGAGCTCCGCGAACATTTGTTATTGATGTGGCTTCGCCGCTTGTTTTTGGAAACAGAAGAGATTTTCGTGGTTTCCGGCAAAATGTACCTATTCGGAATTTCGTGGGAGGCACTATTGAGCAAGAATCTTTAGGTGTTCACACTCACTTTCGGGCAATGTTTGGCTATAGCCACCGTATAATCGTTGGTCAAACTGCAAGCCTTTCTTTCGGAGTTGGCGGTGGCGTAAGTACCATTAGTAGTAATTTTGACCGTATTACTAACGATTACGAATCTGCAATCCGCTCTATCAGAGAAACATCGTTTGCTTATCGATTTGGTGCAAGGTTTGATGCGGACAGGCTCAGCGTGTCGGTGTTTAACAACGATAACGATTTTATGGGCGAAATAGTTTGGGGTAGGCTTTGGAATAGTGACCCAAGAGCGATACTTAACAACCATGGTGGCTTTAGCTTTAATGAAGAAAGAGAGCGAAGATGGAATGCACAGACAGCAGTCTTGTTTCGCCACAACACAGAAACGAAATTAAATGTAGTGCGATTTTCCGCTAATGCCACAAACGGGGGCTTTGCAATAGGCATCAGTTATCAAACCGACGGTGACCTTTCGGCAAATGTTAGTTTACGACTTTCTCGTCAACTCAGAATAGGCTACGCCTACCAACTTATGAGCCTTAACCCAATGGCACGAAAACACGAAATTGTGGTTAAATATCGGCTTGTGCGAAGCTATGATGATAGAAGGTTTTGATAAAATATTTTTCAAAACATACCTAAACGAACAAGAGTTTGAACGGCTACTTAAACAGTGTCGTTGTCCCTAAATCGAAAAATAACAGAAAATCCCCGAAAAGTTTTCGGGGATTTTCTGTTGTTTTTAAGAATGCCGGGTGTTAAAACTCTACTTTCCACTGCTCGTTAGTTTTAATGAGATACAATATGTCTGTTTGGTTAAAACCCGATGTGTGTGTTAGTACGGCATGAATTGTTGCCCGTGTACCACAGTTAGAAATTTCTTCTCTGATAATTTCAGTTGATACTATTGGGTCAAAACCTTGAGAAAAGGCGTTATTTATCATATCCCGAAGTTCTGCGAAAAATTCTGCATCATCTTCGTCTTCGGGAGCGTAAATTAAGGCTTCCAGTCTTTCAAAATCTAATGTAGAGAAACTTTCAAAGAAACTCACTGCGACTTCCGATGGAGTTTGTGAGGCTTGTTGTGCTTTTGTTGCTCTGTTGCCGCAGGAGTTTAGTACTAGAGCAATAGAGATTGCCATAATCGCAACGGTTAAAAATAGCAGTAATTTTTTCATGGTTTTAATTGGTTTGTAAAAGTTTTGCGAAGTTACAACTTTTTTTTGAATTTAACAAGAAAAAACGGGCGAACTTTTACTTATTATTTGATTTTCTTTTTTTACGTTGTTATGATGTGCATATTCATAGTGTTTTGTGCCGATTAAGCGGTTAGTCTCAATATCGCTGCTATCATCAGAAGCAAGCCGTGTATAACGGCAATAACTCCGGTTATTTTTTTTGGTTTTGAATCATCAGAAAAATAGAAGTACATCCATAAGTATCCGGCAATGACAAAAACAATGCTTAAATGGATTATTATCCAATTTTGGGTTCGCAATGTTTCTGCGATGAAATCTGCGAAAATGTTCAAGAAGTAGTTGATTTGAAAAGACGGTAGTATCATAATTTGGTTTTAATGTTTTTGTTTCTTGGTGGGTGGTGGGCTGTTTCAGTTACTGAAACAGCCCTTTCCCGATTGTCAAATCCCCGTCTTTCCGGAGTGTCAGTCTTTCACTTGATTTGTGGTTAATCTTTTATGGAAAACCCACTTTCTTAATATGCGGTCCGCCAACCTTTATTAACCCAACACGCAGGGAACGGACGACTTTTTAATCAAGGCTTCACTCTGCCCGACAAGGCAGATTTATCGAAGTTTTCCAACTGCTATTGGGTACGTTGTTGTTCTAATTTATTTTGTTTTCTACAGTCTTTACACTTATATTTTCCGTATTTTCTCTTAATATTGAAAACTCGGTTACAAATTACACAGGTAATGAGTTTTGTAAAGATTGTCATACCGGAAGTGATGTACAGTTTACCGCCATTCGACAACTCAATATAGTAATCATTGGTCAAGATATTGTACCGAATGTAGCCACTACGAGCATCACCTTGCTTGTCAATGAAACGGACTCTTTTGTTCAAGTGTTTTTCGCAATTTATCATATTCTTTTCTTTTTACAGGTTGTATATTGTATGAGTTGTTTTTGGGTGTACTTTGGTAAGTCTTCTGTGTGTGGTACAATTTGACAAATAGCCGGTATCCTTGGTGATGCAGGTATAAACGGCTACATACTATCTATTTACAAGCCTGCTAATGCTTCATCAAGCAAAGCACTTAACGCTTGCGGAAACTCGTCATAGATGTCGGTTTTTTTTTCGCCAATTCCATCATTATTTGCAAAAGATAGCACACCATACCACTTTGCTCGAGAGTTGTCGCAACGATTTATCTGAACGTAACAATCAAGCCTCAACACATCACGGACATACTGCACCGCTAATTCAACTTCCGGTGCGGAATACTCGCCGACAACTCCATTACAATGCAAATCATCGCCCCCCGAATCGGGGTCACGATACAACTTCCCCTGTTCATCGTAAAAATATCTGCAGGGAAGATTAAAGCCGAGTGCTTTTAGTCGCCAAGCCTGTGTGAAATTGATTAGTGCCAATCCTTTTGTTTGTGTTTGTTTACTCATGATAATTTTGCTTTTCATTGTTTTTTTATCTGCCCAATAATTCTCGCATTTGGTCAAAAAGCGAATCGAGTATTGGAAATACTGTGTCGCCGATCTGTTCAAGTCGCCGGAAAAGATACTCCTCCTGCTCAAAACAAGCTTCCGGAAACGGTTGTGATTGATTATGACAAGTCGGAATTAAAAAACTCAAAACAGCGATGAATATCACGCCAAGCAGCACAAGCTTTGCAAAACGTTGTCTAAAATTTTTCATAAAGTTTTATAGATATTTAACAGTGGTTAATAATAGCGTTTTATTTTTCGATTCAGTAACAAGTCCCACCGCCCAATAGTACAAATCCACACCGGTAACACACAGCCGACCATTACTCTTTGCCACCCCTGCCCGCAGCTGCCGACTATCTGTTCTGTACACCGCTTGACGAAGCGTTTCTCTTGACTTGCCAACAAGTTTTGCAGCCTCCGTTAAAGAATATCGTCTGTTAGGCGAAACGACATTGCCGTTTATTATCAGTGTTTTCGCCATTAGACTTCTATTTGAAATTCATTAGTTAAAACAGTCTCAATTATGTTTTTGATGTCACTATGTGTACTATATACATCTTTCAACTCAACGATTCTGTTAAGTAAATTTTCGGCTTCAAAATTATTGTAAGTTAGCCACCAGTCCACGCTGTCCATTATTGTTCTACTCCGAAAAACTTCAAAAAGTTCGCACCGGATTTGATATAGTAACTCCGGATAGTTTCGTGAAATTTTTGCAGGATTTATGACCGAGAAATTGAGCGTTGTTATTTTTTTTCCTTTCATTGAATACGTATCAGGCGACCACTTGAAAAAAAAATCTATATTACCATTTTGGTAATTTTGCTGAAGTTCTTGTCGGGGTTTTTCCACAACCTTCTTTATCAGGTCTGCATACTTTACATATCGTTTTTCAAGCCCGAACATTTTTCGCATTTCGTCTATAGAGAAATAAAAAAATCCACGATTCTCATATTGCATACAAAGCTCATAAAACCTTTGAGAGTAGGTTGAGGCAAAATTTAGCATTGTGGACAAATTATATTGAGTAAACTCTCGCGACAGATGCAAAACATGTGGTAAAATTTTTCGCGAAATCTCAATTTCGATAGTGTGCTTATCTTTGTTGTGTTCCGCATAACAGAGAATGCCAACAGCAATCCACTTATTACTTGTTTTTATCTCTATAACTCGTCCTACAAATCCTTTCAGTGCTTTGTAGGCAATAGTTATATGATTAATTGCCCTGAGTAGGACATTTGAATCAAATGTAAGCATTAGGTCTTTGTGGGTTAAGATTGTCTGTTGCTGTTTCCGTGTTAGAATTTCCATTTGATGAATTTGATTCAGAATTATACAAAATATTTTTTTTTCAACGAGCGACCAGTCGTAAGATGCAGACGACACGGCGTTGCTTTGAACAACTTTGTCCGATGGACTGTACTTAGTTATTTGTTGTGTGTTGGCAGAGTTCATCAATAAAAAACCACGACCTGTTGAAATCGTGGTGCAAAGTTCGGAAGAAAAAGTGCTTAGGGGGGGTGCATGCAGGGGTGCAAAATTTAATATTGCTTATTTTTATCTATTGATATTGTAGTTGTTAGTTCTGCGAGTATTTTGTTTGCTTTGTCTATTTGTTCATTATGAAAATTGGTAAAAGATATTCCTTTTTGCATTGTTTTGTAGATGCTGTAATAACTATTTCCTATCAAAAATGCAATCAGTCTGCAGATTTTTGTAAGGTCGTTATGCACTGTTCCTAATTGCATTTTTTTCAGTAATTCGACAATGACAACGGCTCTAACTTTTAAATTTGCTACGTCGGTATCATCTGTTTCGGGTATCCCCTGTGCTTGCTGCAGGATTTGAATTTTTCTGTCTAAAATTCCGCAGATGTCCTGTGGGTAATGCTTTGCAAATAAAGCGTAATTGAGTATTTGCAGTAAATCAACTTGCTTTTCATTCGAAAAATTGTTTTGTGATAGAATGTCCAAGATGTCGTTTACATCAATGGTTGAGGTGCTTTTTTTTTCATATGGTATTTTTTTATGTTGTGCACAGATTGTGCCTTGCTAGCATTTTTCAACACCACGTAACAATCTAACGCTTCAATACTCCAAGACCATTATGATGAAAAAAATATTTTCCGATAATGTTCTCGGCGTTAGGTAGAGAAACGAAAAAAATGGCATTGTTTCTGCGATTGACAACGGTGTGTACCAATAAACAATAGCATCTAAAATGCAGGGTGTGAAAAAGCCCTTTTACGGAAATTTAACAGAAATGGTTACGATTTTTTGAGACTCTGGGTAAATTTTTTTCTTTTCATAGAAAAACAGATGCAGGGTTGGAAAGTGTGGTTGCATAATTTATTAAAAAAAATTTGTATATTTTGTTCTTTTTGTATATATAGACATTTTGAAATGCCCAAAATAGGCTAAAAAACAGGCGATTACAAAATGTATTTTTTTAGAAAGGCGACTTTTTATACAGAGAAAAACGACCTTTTGTACAGAGAAAAGCGACTTTTTATCAAGATGACTTTTTATACAGTCCACTTTTGAACAGTTTTTCGAGAGAAGCGACTTTTTATACAACTAGAATTGAGTTTATCAACAATTTTTCGAGAAAAACGGTTTTTTGCACACTCGAAAGTTCGAGAAAGACGACTTTTTATGCAGAGAAAAGCGACTTTTTATACAGTTGGAGTGTAGTTATTGACAATCTTTGACAAAAGACGACTTTTTATACAGTCGGAAAATGAAAAAAAAAGATTGTGGAGATCACGGTAACCTGAAAAACATTTTGGTAAAAAAAATATGTGTTTTTGCCAAAAAGGATTGTCACAAAACATTTTCATTATGAAGTTTTTTGGTATTGGAATTAGAAAGAAAGTTGTAAGTCCCAAAAAAAAGTTGTATACTCATCGTTCAAAATGGAATAAAATTGAGAAAATAACTTACAAAAATTCATAGGCATAAAAATAACAAACGTGCAAATGTTTGAGAATGAGCATAAAAAAGCCTTTTGTTGTTGACTGGCAGTCAAGAGGTCATCGGTTCGACTCCGATATGCTCCACTTTAAAAATCAGGCCTTTACAAAGAAGTTTGTGAAGGCTTTTTCATTTAGTGTGGCAAAAAGTATGGCAAAATACATCAAATAAATAAAAATGTCAAAATCAAGCTTTTGTAAAAAAAATGCAAAGGCTTTTTTGTTGAAATGGTGCAAAATGACTTGTTGTTTTAAGATTTTTTTTACTCTTTTTCACTATAGCAAATTTGTTATCAATTCCAGTTCGCTGTTCGACAAATAATATATTCCCGAGAACTTGCAAATCTCAGAAAAAAAAACTATCTTTGCGGTGGATTTTAACCCTTGTGCTACAAACGGACAAAAAGACACGTCGCAATATATGAATTAAATCTTTACGAACCTCAAACTAATTATCCTTATGAAGAAAAACAGTATCCACTCCCTCAATGATGCTTTTTTCAGCATATACTCATACTTTCGAGAAATAGAGCAATTATAAAACGTTGATAATAATAACAAAACAAATTTTTAAACAACCTAACAACTATGAGTAAAGAAAATTTTTTATCGAGATTTGAAGAAGAAGATTCTTCAGCAGGGATAGAGGGATTGTCGCAGAACAAAACCCTTTATGCCGACCAGTTCACCGCTGATGTTACCTCTGACAACAGAGGTTTAGCCATGGAAGAAGTCGAAGAAGACGGACAAAAAAGGGGCGTATATCCTCGAACACTGAAAGAGGTATTTGCCTATTTTAAGCCCGCTGTAGAAACCGATTTTGTAGCCGACGAAGGGGGAACTGTAAAAGAAACCTTGCATTTCAAAGAAATGAAAGATTTTGAAATCAACAACGGCAAAGGCAGTTTGGTTAACAACAGCCCGTTTTTGAGTGATTTGCGAAGCAGAAAAGAAAATTGCGAAAATGTGCAAAAACAAATTGAAAAAAATGCAAAATTGCGTGATATTTTGAAAGATGCCGAAGCAAAAAATGAGTTAAAAGAACTGTTGGAATCAATGCTGGCAGAGCTGAACAACGCAAAATAAAATAGTAATAAACAAATCTAATAATAAAAACTATGGCTGAAAGTAAATTACAACAGCAAGACGGTTTGCAACCTCAAGAAGAACAACAGGTGAAGCAACCGTCGAAACCACCTTCCGAGTTATTGACGAAATATGGCGGTTTCAAAACACTCGCCGCATTTATGCCTGATGCGGCAGATATGGATCCAAACAGCAGGGCTGCAAAAATGATGTTTTTGACCGAAAATCAATTCAAAAACAAACGTGAACGTTTGGCAAACGACATCAAAACATGGTTAGAAATATTAAACGAAGATAAAAAATCAGCTTCCGAATATGTGAGTTTGTGCGAAGAAAAAAGAGACAAATATCAAAATTTGCTGAAAGACAATCTTCAAATAACCAGTCGAAAAATTCAAAAACTGGAAACCGCTTACCGCACGTTAGATGCTTTTTTCAAAAATTCGGGAATGGAAAAAATACCCAATCTGCGATTGATGAACGTTGAAAAATACAACGACGACGGCGAAACGGATGAGTTGATGAACAGCGACGCCGAAGCGTTCAAAGAAATGAGAAACATGCTTTACAATGCTTTCGAACGCCTGAGCCTAAGGGATAATTTCAGTTTGGTGGCACTGCCCGGTCATATATTCAAAGATAAGCAAATTCGTGATATGTGGGCTAAAATTGCATACGATTACAAAGTTTTGGTGGTTACCGATGCGGCAGATTGCAGAGATTACGATATTCTGAAAGAGCAAACGGAAGAGTATAAAGATGCCGACAAGGCATTGCAAAATGTGGTTGTTACAGCCAACTGGCTCGTGGGGCGTCCTACCGAAGCCATAGCAGGAGAAACAACACCTTTGTATATTCCGTCTGCCGGAGCATTAGCCGGAAAATTATACAATCCCGGAACGCCTATGTCGCAAGGTGCAGCCGGAGAAAAATTTGGTACGTTGAGCGAAGTAAAAGGCGTTCGCATTGATATGATGAAAGAAGAAATAACAGGTTTGTGGGATAATCAAGTCGTTCCGATGGTCTTTTCCGAAGGGCGAGTTATGGCATACAACAATACCAATTTGTACACAGGAACGAATACTGCCTTGAAAGAATACCCTATTGTTAGGGTTTTCGACTGGGTGAAAAAGAACTTGATGCACTATGTACATAAAATTGCCCTTGAGAATTGGGATCCTTTCAATTCGCCGGATCAGTTGAAAAAAACGATACAAGACTTTTTGAACGACTATAAAGGACACGGCAAATTATTTAAAGATTATACAATAGAGGAGCCTTATCAAGACCCCAAAACCAAAGAGGTAAAGATAGACATTGATATTCAACCTTATTTTGCGGCGAAGAATTTCACCATCAAACTTTCGGCAGATCGTAACAGCAAAAAATGCGATACGACTGACTAAGGAAAGACGAACAAAAAAATAAATTAAAACCCAATTAAAAAAATTATAAACAAAAAAACAAGTTATTATGGCAACAACACCAGTAACATTGAAAATTGACGGTTTCGCAGACCGTGAAGTAGCAGCAGTTGACTATTCGTTCAACCGCTCAACAGACAAAGAAAACCAAGTGTCCGGTCCTCCTCGAGGTGGCATAATCGTAGTTCGTGTAAAAGCGATGAACGATGGTAATGTGGAACTCCTTAAGTGGATGACAAGTAAGAGTTTGGCCAAAAAAGGCTCTATCGTTTTCATGGTTTCTTCGGATACCGACAAAAAAATGAAATCAATAGACTTTGAAGGAGCTTATTGTATCGATTTTAAAGAGCATTGGGAAGATGTTCAAGCCGATCAAAAGGACGTTACATTGGCACATTGGGAAGAAATCACGATTTCGTGCAAAAAACTGGTCAATGGCCCGATCAGTTATGAAAATGAGTGGAAATAATTTTCACAGGCGTTTGTTTGTAGAGACGGGTAATAACCCGTCTCTACGGAGGCGCCGAACTCTAGAAAAATTGGTATTATAAAATAGAAAAATCAACTAAAAAACATAAAAAATCATGGCACACACAGCAGAACTAAGACTTGAGGGTAGAACGTACAAAATCATAACGTGCGACTATGAATTTTTTCAACACTTTAAGGATAACGGACAAGCATCCGGATATCCCTCCGGTGGACTTATCAACCTTACGATAGAATCGCCCGACAATAGAGACTTGTTTATCCACAATTGGATGCAAGACGCAGACGATCATAAAGACGGCAAGATCACTTTCACAGTGGTAGATGGAGGGAAATCAGCTATCAAAACTTTGCGCTTTGAACGTGGCTACTGTGTCTATTTACAAGAGCGTTTTAGTAGTCTTGTCGATACGCAAATGCTTGCTAAAATATCTATCAGTGCTGCCCAAATTTCTTTTGGCGAAGGTATAGGCATCGTTTTTAAAAATGACAGAAGAGCTTAAAAGCAGCGAAAACCTAAATATATAAACCCATGGGAAATTCAGACACAACCCGAACTGCAAATTCGTACCAAGAATTTCACAACGAGCCATCGTTGAGATCCTTGGGCAACGGGCTATATGTTATTAAGACTACCCCTACATGCTACCGTGACCCACGGGGGATGTTTTTGAGAAGGTC
>Ga0123352_10001266_pt1 | contig 33149 bp, 18 predicted proteins | sample TergutLab28metaG_FD_89700 | JGI IMG/M metagenome (GOLD analysis project Ga0123352, IMG submission 89700) | Labiotermes labralis P1 segment gut microbial communities from Petit-Saut dam, French Guiana - Lab288 P1 | ecosystem: Host-associated > Arthropoda: Insects > Digestive system > Gut ...
CAAACCACAACGTAACACCAACACACATCGAACCAGAGCAATACAACCCATGAAATAACTCAACAAATAAGTCGCAAGCTCCTGAGGATGGATGTATTAATATCCGAAACATGTTGAGCATTACATAATGAAATAAAAAAGCAAGTGACATCAGGTTGGTCTCTCTTTATTCATCTATCAAGATGAAGCACGGTCCAATAAACATAAGATATACCTACGTCGTTTGGATCTTACAATAAGAGCTGGTGGCCTCGCACAATTAGTCTTTCGGCCTTTACATTCAGTTGCAATTGGGTAATATTCGAGTAGTGTATCAAAAAATATGCAAATAATGTTAATAAAATGGGCACTCTTTTTTTGAAAAGGTTCTGGTCGCTTGTCGTGTAACAAAACTTGTCTATAGACAAAAACATTATAGTATTTGTAAGCCAGGCAATTACAATCATTGATCGCTGTCGCTGAATTATCACTACTCTAGCAATCCACTTTGTTTATGAAGCCCGTATTATTTATTGTCAATTTAACATGTCCGTAGATTGTGCATTGGCGTGATCCGTTGTTACCACGGCTATAGCATAAACGCCATATGTCAATTATTTTATGTACGTCATGTCACGTGGCAGGCATCTTAATTTGTTCTTCAGTGCAGAAATCCGAAAATTCCTTTTTTCTGGCATATATACATGTGTTAAGAATCACAGTTAATTCAAACACAACAATTGTTTATTCCAGCTTTAATTCATCAATATGTTTCGGCCTGAGGCTATCAAAGGGTAGACCAACAATAAAACAGCACGTGAACAGTGACACTGTCGTCATATGTTTCGGCTATCGGAGTTACACAGCGTTAACTCCGTACATACTCTTGTGTTCTTGGTCAACCTGATGATGGCCTATCAGGGCGAAACATTTTGTACAATTAACATTGTGTTTGACTGGATTTGCTGTATTTCTTGTTATCCATAACACAACTGGGATGAACGTCTTAAGATAATTATGGCTGTTATTGTGTCTGATCCAGCTGAATTCCAAATCTTCCGCATGTGTTGTTAAAGGGCTATATTTATGTTAGTGGTTTATGTAAGCCCATGTTACAGTAGGCCTTTGCACTTGAACCTATGATCTCTGCACATGTCGGGAAAATTGAAATATTACTTAAAGAGAAATTTCAGTTTTATTTCATGGCACTTGGTTGAACACTCAACAACAAAAAATCGAAAACCTCTCATAGTTTTTTATTATAATCTTCACTTTAGACAGCAGACGGGAAGATGAAATATTCTGAACTAAACAGAAGAAATCAATCCCGGAATTTCATCCGCTTTGAAATTTTTTTTCGTGAATGTAGTTTTCGTTTCCTTCTCGCTGCCCCCAAGTAATTGCAATACCCAATATATTTTATAAAGTTCCAAAGATGAAAGAGAACATGTCCAGAAGATGTAATGGATTAAATACGCAATAAAAAAGTTTCTACGCCAGACTCTTGCAGGCTGTTCTGAACAAGGTAATGAACTTTAGGGTTCCACACAGCGCGGGAAATATCTTGAGTAGGCGAGCGACTGTGGGGTACTCAAGGACTGTGCTCTAGGAAGTTGGTTACATACTTAGTGTTACATCGTTCTGAAAGGCGTATCCCTGAACAAACGTATTATATTGTATTGCAGCACTGCATCTGGATTATGTACGCACTTTTGCGCTCAAATACATGAAAAATCGGTAAAGAAAGAATGCAGTTTTGTCTGAGAGAAAACTAAACTGCGGTTCTTCGTTGGATGGCCTGCCGTGAGCTCAATTTCGCTGGGCGGTTGTTAATGAAAATAAATTCTTAGACGCCACTGGGCAACACAAGCACACAGGTGTAATTAAATAACCAACGTTGACCAGAGTTCTGATGTAACAGGCAATATTTTCTCACAGACTCAAAAAATTTACCGCATTTTACGCAACCTGAAAATGTGTCATCGTGCTAAAAAGCGCCTGCCAATTTTTCATATTCTCAGCCAGATAAACCTTGGAATACGGCATCCCACCCTGTTTTTAACATTCATGTAATTATTATTCTCACATCTATGCCCAGATCGCCCAAGGGGTCTCTTTCCCACAAGTTTTACCATCAAAATGATGACGCGTTTGCGTCCTTCTCCACCCGTGCTACATGTTTTGCAAATTCGCTCTCCCTGATCTGGTTACCGACAAATATTTGGCGAAGTGTGGAAATGATGAAGCTCCATATTACGCAATTTCTATCAATTTCCCTGCCCCTTCCTTCGTCTTAGAGCCAGATGTGCCCCTCAGCACCCTATGCCCCAACATCCTCAGCCTGTTTCCTTCTCGTAACAAGAAATACCAAGTGTGAAGTCCACGAAACAGAACAGGTGAGATTATAATTCTGTGTATTTTAATCCATATAAAACAGACACATATGGAAGAAGAAAGAAAAAAAAGGGAAGAAAAACTTTTGTGAATGGTAACAGGCATTTCACAACAAATGCTCAAAATGTTCTCCAATGCATATATGGACAGGTCTCATAATAAACTGTATCACATTTTCAGAGGTCGCGGGGCTGTTATGAATGGCTGGACAGGCATAAAGTATGCGGTGGTGAACGGTCTCTTCATTTTCAATTAAAGGTGAATACAGTAGGATATTTAAGTGTCCCCATAGAAAAAACCTAAAGAATTGATGCACGGCGAACGTGGATGTTATACCTCGAAACCTAAGGCATTTTAGATACACCCTGTATATGTTACACAAATATCCTTATCGGAATGTGTGAGTTGCGCGGACAAATTCCTCTGGGTTATATGTGTGGCAGGAAGCAACTTATCATAAAAGATGTGCTGGAGGACTAGCTTGGTAATTACTATGTTTCTGGACATTGACAATTTCCACAAACACTGCAGTCCTACGTCTACTGGCCCATGGTCCCTAGGAACCCTTCCATTTGACGAAATTATAAAATCAGTTTTGCGGGTTTTGAAGTTTCTGTGGCGATGTAATAGTGGATCTCCATTTTCTTGGATGTGATACTGCGTCTTTGTACTCTCACTGGCATTCTTCACGTGCCTTGAATCCTTGAACACGTGGGCCACAGGTTCGTTCTAAACGTCGGGAACCGTCAGAGACGCGGCACATTCCAGAAGACTGGGATGCTCCAAAATTGGATCTATTGATGGTGGGAAGTTGTATAAAAATTCTTCACAACCCTTTTATGATTTCGGTTTGGGATGTTTTATCCAGCGTGCAACGGGGAACTTTTGTTTGGGTAATAGACAAGTCTCTCTCTCTCTCTCTCTCTATATATATATATATATATATATATATATATATGGAGAGAGAGATCTATAAAATATATATATAATGGGGAGAGAGAGAGAGAGAGAGTGTGTGTTTTATCAATTATAACCTGTCAGAAGACAGATATTCTTGTTCAGCAGTAAGCACTTGCTTGAAAGATGTTCTGTACACATGAAATACTGGGCATTTCTCCTGACAAAATGCTTGACAACTAGTTTTTTTTTGACGAAATGAGTAGTAAATGAAGTCGTATTTGTAAAAGAACGGCGTAAAACTTTTAGGTCGCACGCAATTCTGTGGCATTTCATAAGGGCCATGTCGAAGAAAATGCTTCTTCGGAGTTATGTCTCTTATTTGGTGCCCGAATTAGGCTAAACTTCGTCAAGTCTGAGGAAACTGCAACAGTATTGAGGTCACGTGGAAGCGAGCAAGTACGACTATATAACATTTCGTCTGTAGTGTTGGAATGGCGAAGTGTCGCGTCTTGGAGGCAGTTTGAAAGCAATCAGCGAGGTTTGAGATCGGCTCCACGCTGCGGTATCAAATTGAAATATCATGTAAGAGTCCAGTCCGACGCCACAAAACTTGCCACACTTTCATTACTGACTTCGGCCGTTAACTCAGCGATAAAAGCTCAATATTAATTAACACCAAGTCCAAGCGTTAAATGCCCATAAATTCTCACCCACTTTTCTTCTTTCCTTTAAACGGATATAAATTTCCTCTCAAGAACGTTCATTTCGAGGGTCTCATATAGGATACAAAAAAGGACAACTGCTGCGGGGTTTGGAGGGGGAGGGGGGCGTGACATTTTCACTCCTTAGTTCTCTTTTGAGATACAGTAAGGAAAGGAGAAGCTTAAGTGTGAAGGAAAACGTTTAGACACTCAACAGATCTTTGCTTAATTTGAGAAATGCTGCTATAGACATAATAATTTGTATCGAACGATGTTATGTAAATTAGCTTCAAAATATATGGAAACGTCTATACTTACATATCCGCTTCTAGAAGTGAATATTTCAATTCGATCTCCATAACAACGAGTATTATGATACAGTTCTCTGTGCATCTCCTTCATTGGAAACCGTCTTTGATGAAATCCGCTGACTATACAGTATGTAACCGAGTAACTGCACAACCAAAAGCAAACAATTATTTGTACCCATGTAATTCTTTCACATTGGGGTAACATGCGAAACATCAGACATAAGTAGTTGAACTATGACATTCGTTGCTGCGAATAAAGCAAACTGCTTTCACCTTCCGGTAGTTCACGTGAAGACGAGAGCAGTTTGCTGTTGAAACGCTCTGTAGTAGACTTTATACGCAGCGACGATGGAAAAAGTGAAAAATACACATGAGTAAACAATTATTTGTCACTTTACGACGTGCCTCCTACATGTTTCGGCCTCTGCATGCCCTTCTTCTGGGAGGTCTCTAACAACGGAATATAATAATGACAGGTGGTGTTAAACATGCGTATAAGTTTAATTAAAATTATATTTTTCAATTAGAAATGCTACAAATATTTAAAATACAGACTGATTACAAATAATTTTCGTATAAATATTTAACATTTCATGTGAATATCTGTCGTTACAAATATGGCTGTCTGCAACGAGAGATGATTCTATTCTGAATTTGGCATTCATGGGACCGTGCATCGTGATATATTCTTATAATAAAACCGACGAGATGCACTAATTTCTCAAATTTATTTTTGGAATAAAACTCTACGTGTTTCGGACAGGTTTTCTGTCAATCATCAGGATTATAGTACTGTATATACAGCAATAGGTACATGTCATGCAGGTTATGCTGACTGCTTGCTATTAAGCAGTCAGCATAACCTGCATGACATGTACCTATTGCTCTGTATACAGTACTATACTCCTGATGATTGACAGAAAACCTGTCCGAAACATGTAGAGTTCTATACCAAAAACAAATGTGAGAAATTAGTGCATCTCGTTGGTTTTATTATAAGAATGATTACATTCCTTTGTTAGGAACATCCCTGATGATAGTCATTCTAAGACCGAAACATGTAGGAGGCACATCGTAAAGTGCAATATGATTGATTGTCGTTGATTTTGCAATTGTTGGAATATATGCTGCATAGTCTGTCTACTGCACGGCATATGGAAAACATGAAATTCACTGAAGTTTTAGTTTTAGTTTTAGAATTTTTGTGGTTTGTTCAGTTATTTAAAAAAATTTAAAACCGTTTCTTTAAAGACAAGAAGTTTTCTACTTTTCTACTTTTCAAAACTCCCAAACCGGCCCTGAAGCCCACCCAGCCTCCTATTCAAGTGGTACCGGGTTTCTTTTACCGAGGTATGGCGGCCGGAACATGAAGTTAACCAATTACCTCCATCTATTGCAGAGGTTAAGGATAAGTGGATATACAACTTTCCTCCTCCTATATGTCTTCAGGTGGCGGACAGGAAGATCTTTACCTTTAATATTCCCATCTAGCGGCTGAGTTCAACTTCAATATGCTATTTTAAATTAATTATTCTAAGTTGCTCTGCGCTTTTATATAAAGCAAACGTAAAGCTGCATTATAACACTAAAATGCTTAATATCTGTGCTTACTCATGGGTCTGGACTAGACATAATGCAATGCACCTCGCAACTGTAGCTACAAGCACATGATACTGTTATAACTAGGATATGCTCCTCACTTGTAGAAGCAATTTATGAAATTCATTACTTAAATTTTCGGTATATTTATAGTGGTACTTTAACGGAGGACAGCACGTTGTGTTTGTAGAAATGACTAATTAATGAAATTAGGTCAAACACAGCCATCTTTATTGTACTACAATACTCTGGTAACAAAACGCTAGCCCGATGATGACAATTTTGGACCGAAACATGCAGATTATTTCTAAAAGAATGTTGTTATACAATAAATAATGCTGCTTTTGATGGTAACCTTATTAGGCAGTTTATTGAAAGTTCTTAACCTAAAAATCTTTGACTTCAATTTCTGAACACATCTTGGCATATATGAAGAACAACATGTTTTACGTATGTAACATAGACAGTATTTCATAGCTCTGGGAATGATTACCATCATATTAAGAGTGAACATTATTAAACACTATGGCAATGATGCACAAATTCCAGGTTTCGGGTCGACCGGACAATTAAATTTTATAAGATGTCGCCTAATATTGGTGCCCCCCCCCCCCAGTATGTAACTTGCTGCATGTCACCAAGCTGGCATCCTAAAATTTGGAAGTAGCTTTTAGATTTTTTGGAAACTTTGTGCACCCCTGCACTACTCTACACTTAGGATAATTTCGACCTCAAAATTTAGCGTTCGGGCAGTGTGTCTGAACTCACAAATCTTCTTGTGTGCCAGACCAGTTAGTATATGCCCTTTAGTATCTGTAGAGGAGCCAGAATCAAGGCTAACTCTGTTGATACAATGTAATTTGCATTGCTGTTCTTGGAGCACTACCCGGAAAACTGTCCGCCTCACGGCTGTACTAGAGATTCTTATACGAATATGAGGTGTTTGGCGTGTTTTTACATGGTTTAGAACAGGACCTAATGGCGCGCACCTGTGAACACAGTAATTAACCTTGGGGTACCATAAAGAAGGAAAATTTTTAACTTCCTTAGCAACATTCAGACTTTTATACAGTAATTTTCCTACAAAAAGTATATTAAATTTTCAAAACTAAAAAATCGCCCGTTACATGGTCGCTGTCTTGGAAAGATGATGTAATTTTTATTACGGACGCAATTTTATATGATATGATTAACAGGAGAAGAGTGTTCAGCGCCAACGGATACAGATTACAAATATATGGCGCAAAATTTCTTTGAATTATAAAGCTGTATTTATTTGCTAGACAGAACTGAAAATTCAACCCAGTTTATTTCATAAAATTGTGAAAGGCGTGGCGGTAAGTTATGAGATGTCCAGTACAGTACAGTACCAGTACCAGGACCAGGACCAGTACCAGTACAGTACAGTACACTACAGTACACTAGAGTACAGTACAGCACAGCACAGTACAGTACAGCACAGCACAGCACAGTACAGCACAGTACAGTACCAGTACAGTACAGTACAGTACCAGTACCAGTACCAGTACAGTACCAGTACAGTACAGTACAGTACAGTGCAGTAGAGTACCAGTACAATATAGTACAGTACAGTACAGTAGAGTACAGTACAGTACCAGTACAATACAATACAGTACAGTACAGTACAGTACAGCACAGCACAGCACAGTACAGTAAGTACAGTACAGTACAGTACAGCACAGCACAGCACAGCACAGCACAGCACAGCACAGCACAGTACAGTACATCGTAACTGGGTAAATGAAATAAAATCAATATACAAAGTTTAAGTTTGATTTTAAATTAGATGCTTCAGAAGTTAAGAAGTACCTGAGATCCACGAACTCAGATGAGATCTGCGCTCTTCTGGGATATTACGCGGAAGCCTGATATCACCCATAAAACTATTCACTGTCGATACGAACTTCCCCATATCTACAGACCTGTATAATTCCACATAAACTGATATAACTAAATATTCTCAGAGTACAACCAAAAAGATGAGACGTTTCTCAATTTATTTATTTCTGTAAGGCGCTCTACATGTTTCACACGGGTTTACCGTCCATCATCAGGAGCTACTAGCAGCAAGTAGCAGTAATGGTCTGACAAATGCCTGACGCTGTATGTGCAGTTTTGAGCTCCTGATGATGGAAGGAAAAACCGTCTGAAACATGTAGAGCGTCTTACAGAAATAAATAAATTGAGAAACATCGCATCTTGTTGGTTGTATTTTGAGAATAAATTAGTGATGCACGGACCTGTAATTTTTAAACTAATATACCTAAACTTAATAAAATCAATATACTTTTAATTGTTTCAAAAATTTAATTATCGATAAGGCGGGGGGGGACCTCACATTTTTACTGTAACATCACATTTTTACGGGAAATCTTTCAGTTTCCCTGAATAAGAGACATATCCAAGATGTTTACAAGTAAATCATCGTCTATTATAACATAATTCAATCAATAAGACATCATTTACTTGAACAGTTCCCTGCACTCTCATAATGATCAAAGTGAGTGAGAATTTGTGGAAGAAAACTGGCACAAATTGTATCCGGTTGTTGCGTTTCTTTACCTCGCAAATAATCAAAAGGTCATCCGCACTTGATACACCCACGTGTACGAGTTTCACGACGCCTAACAAGCTTCCCTACAGGAAGCTGAAGCGTCACAAATATCATGATCACCCTTGTAATAAAAAATGTAAGTCATGCACCCGTGGGCCGGGTAGCTCATTCGGTATAGCGACTGAACTACGGGCTGGACGGTCCGGGATCGAATCCCAGTGGGGAAGAGATCTTCCGCCCTTCCAGACCGGCCCTGGGGCCCACTCACAATCCTGTGAAATGGGTACAGGGTCTTTCCCGGGGGTTAAGTGCGGCCGGGGCGTGCTGCTGACCACTCACCCCCTTCTAGTGCCGCGGTCATGGAAGATTAGAGCTATACCTCTACCCACCCTCTGAGCCACACCAGGTCTGTAACGGGAAAACTTTACCTTTACCTTTAAGTCAGGTACCCATTGACCAACAAAACTTTCGTTGCAAATCTCCGTCAACTTCACGTTTCAGTTTAGGACGTGACCCAGCAGAAATGTGACGTAGGGACACATTCCCTTCGGCAAAAGATATGAAATTTTCAACGAAGCGTAAAGCGAGTTGCGTTCCAAATGTGGTACAGGGACCGAGAGAAGGATGAACAGACAACAGACGTAGCGCAGGTTGTAGGAGCAATGGGCAAAGTCGGCACCATCCGACTTTTTGACCAAACACAGTTGAATGGGACTGGCAATGGCTCATCGTCACAAGCTATACAGTAAACACCACAGAAGGGTGCCGGAGGAAAACTTCAGAGGTGCGAAAAAACACATGAGATTCTCATCCAGATGCATGCCAGAAGGAGAATGGCCATTTCAAGACCTGGACACACTTTAGCGTAGGTATAGTGCAGTGCACGGTTTTTGGCCAGCGGAATATAATACTTACATGGAAAACATTTGTAATCAATAGTATAAACTACCAACTAGATGTAACAATAACAATTTATTAGTAATTTCAATCAACTCAACATGTTTCGGGCGATAATTTCACCCATCCTCAGGAGCACTAGACTGTGTTTACAGCTTGTGGTACAATGCACCGAAGAAGTTGCCTGCTGGTGACAAGGTCACCAGCAGGAAACTTCTGTAGCAGCTGTACACATAGACCTATAGACTTTGGTGGAATCATGTTTAATCACCCAATAAGCAAACGTTATGCAGAACTTAAAATAATACATGAAGTTCCATTACTAGGACGTAAGAAATTACTAAAATGGTACGGACAAAGCTTTGTATAGATGAATATGCACTAGAGATAAAATACACACATGCAAACACGAATGTATGAATTTATTATTGTACATTTTCCGTACAGTAGCCCAGTCGGTATAGCGACTGACTACGGGCTGGAAGGTCCGGAATCGAATCCCGGTGGGGACGAGATTTTCCGCCCGTCCAGACCGGCCCTGGGTCCCATCCAGTCTCCTGGACAATGGGTATCGGGTCTTTTCCGGGGTAGAGGCGGCCGGGGCGTAAGGCTGGCCCCCCACCCCCATCCAGTGTGCCGAGTTCCTAGAAAGAGTGGAGCTATACCTCTATACACCCAAAGGGCCTTCGTGACATATAAAAAGGGCGAAAAACTACCTACCATTTTCCGTACAACTACACAACTACATAACATTTACAACATTTATCACTAACTTTCTGCAAAATGCTTTTATTTGTACTAATTATTCCTCCTACATGTTCCAGCCACATAACACTCGTGTGTAACACCAATGAGATGTACAAAATCAATCTCTTCTACTTAAGTTACCACATAAGCTGCATACGTTGAAAACGTTGCTAGCTCCCTGAAAATGGCCCAGAATTATGGTCGAAGTATGCCAGAGCAATAATTAATAACAAACAAACACACTGTGCAACAAGTTGGTAATAAATATTGCATAAAAATGTGTGCGTTCACTCATTTGCTCACTTATTCATCTCGTCTCATTCATTCATTCATTCATTCATTCCTGCAAGCACGCATGCACGCACACATACACACCAATTAATACCTATATATGTATATGCAAACGAGTGTACACACACACACACACACACACACACACACATATATATATATATATAAAACATGCGAACACGTGTACACACCCACCCACCCACACACACACACACACACACACACACACTGAAGGTCACAACCTGATATGACGCGTGGCGAAGTGAAATATCGAGCATCCTGCGAACAGGAGTGATTGAGAAACAACACAAAAACAAGATCCTGTCAGGAGCAACACTACTATTTGTCTTACAGGAAACTGCCTAGTTATCATCAAACTCTTTCTTAAGTCTTCGGTACACAAAAGAGCGGTAGTTAATTTAACAACCAAAGAAAGATGTCACAGTTTCACACTTGGATACCTTATTAAAGAATAGAAGAAGCGACCATGAGAGCCAATGAACACGGCACATCGCGGTTTCGTTCAAGCGATTCTTAATTCAATACACATATTCAAATGTCTCGAGATGTTTCGAGCTTTTCTCTTGACAAAAACAGGAAAATATGCGTGTGTTGCATATTACCTTCTGTCTGTGTGCTGCTCCTAAATTTCATTCTCCTTAATGTGGTTCGATTTCCCATAAATTGAAAATAGTGCATTTCTTTCACTTTTTCTTAACCTCATATTTTGGCTCAATGGTGCTCGATATCCTTCCCATGGTTTGTATTGGGAAGGGAAGAGTGGAGTGGGTAGAGAACCCGCGGTTCCTGGTTTCTTTTCTTTTTTTTTTTATTTCACCTCTGAACCCAACTCAAACTTTAGTAAAAAATTTTCTGAGAAATTGGTGTCAGCGGAATTGAATTGGATGTCTGAAAGTTTGGTCTTTAGCAAGTTTTCTTGGACCGCCGAGTTGCGGGTTTAGAAGGCTTACTTATGTGTTAGAACTTGTCAGAAAATAAAGCTTTCTCTCTCATCCAACTAAACACAGTGCAGGAACGTTGTTTGAAATGTTCACGTGAAGGCTGCTGTACAGACACTTTACGCTGTGCAAGGGAATACACTGCTAATTGAAACTCCGTACTGTTCCCTTTAAATTTAGAGTTCTGACCGTATTATCGCCAATACGTATCGGCAGAAAACTCAATGCACTGAATAAACTGCGGGCAGGGCTACTGGAGAATCGGGGATTGATACCCGGAGGTAGTGTTTTCTCTCCTCTACAGCATCAAGAGTGATTCTGAAGCCCGCCCAGACTCAAAAAAAGCGCACCGATGGATTTTTTCGCCAGGACAATTACGACCTGGGACAGAACCTCAATGTCAAGGTTAAGAATATGTATACGTCGAAATACACTCCTCTATATATTTGCATAGCACACGAACAACTTTACATCTACTTTTATATATTTTCGAAGAAGTGTGCACTTCTAACAAATAATATTTTGTGGAAAATACAACAACAGGGTGGTCACTGGCGATCTGAATTTAACTTCCGGCGACGACTCAACAAAACTTAAAAATTACCTACTAATACTGTAATATACATGTTATACAGCTTAACAAGTACAAACATGGCGGAGATACGAAAGCATTTATGACAAAATTTAGTATTGTCAAGATGCGTACAGGGGCAATTTTACAAAGAAAATAAACCCCTTGTGCACAATTATTAATTATTGATTATTACGAGTCTCGACATTTAGATTACAGATCTATGGGGCGAGGATGTGATGATGATGATGATAATAATAATAATAATAATAATAAATTAACCATTTACCAGTTGAGGGAACGTCTTTCTCTCTATGGAAGTAAGAGATTTTTTCATCTCCGAAACATCCAGACTGACTGTGAGATCCACCCAACATCCCCCTAATCAATGTATACTGGGAGTTCTTTCCCAAGGGGTAAAGCGGCCGGGGGGCGGATATATTTAACCACTCGTTCCTCTAATGCTATACTTCTGCACCCAATTCTTACCTTCACGTTATGCGTGGGACAACTTTAACTTTTAAATTTACCTCGCCACATAGACTGAAACATGGAACGAAATGGGTGCCCAGTTATATGTAATCTTCAGTTCTCTCTAGAACGTACAAAAGCATTCTTTGCATTCACTGACTTATAAGCAGAAACAAACTACAATCACAAATGTGCCTATGTCATTTAAACATTAGAAGAATATATTATTAAACATTTTTACTGAAATTAATAAAGAATAAAAAATCATAAAATTTGCAATTTTCCAGCCTATCGCACATCGCTACAACATTCAGTATCACTGCACACATAGCTTGTCTTCTCCATAATGCATATCAACAACAGGAAATGGATTTGTAGTAGTCAGTCTTATTCTTATAACAAGAAAATATGAAATGAACATCTGGGAGGTCTAAAAACTCATTTAGAAATTGGATGCCACATAGTCAATACAAACATATTATCAGGTAATAGGCAAGAAATTTGATGTTTGTGTGACCGTGCATCACTGATGCAATAATATAAACAGGCAACTAGATGCAACAATAACAAATTTTATTGATAATTACTATCAGCTCAACATGTTTTGGGCGATAGTTTCGCCCATGCTCAGGAGCACCAGACTGTGTTTACAGCTTGTGGTATAATGCACGGATCAATAAAATTTGTTATTGTTGATTTTGTTGGCTGTTTATGTTACTGTAACAAGCAAGAAATGTGACAAGAAATACTGATAAATAAATTGCAGCTGCACTGCACACAACACACCTGCCGCTCTACGACATGCTGCCACATCACGTAATTTATATAAAGACGTAATTTTACCGAGTGTTTTACTATGAATATAACTTTCGTTAGGTGCAGATAAAGCTCCCTGATGACGGTCATTAAAGACCGAAATATGTAGGAGCGATATTATTGTGTATTTTAATGTAAATTTAAAACTTTTAGCCAAGTTAATAAATAGTGCATTTGTTGGTGAGTGAACTATGCAGATTTCAAAATTAAAAGTTATTTGTGACATGACAGTTCTGACGATTTATTGTGGCGCTTGTAATGATGGACCTTGTCAATCTTATGTATTATAATTTTACACACTACTACATTTCAGGTTCACATTCTTCAGGCTTGCTTCTTCCAAAACACACTTTATAATAATTATAAAGGTAAAGAAAAAGTTCACCCTAGAACCCTAGAACAGACCAAGAAGGCCTAGAGGGGGAGTAAAGGAACAGCTGTGCCCTTTTTCTACCTCGGGGCTAGATACGGTCGGTGCTTAACACCACGCTCCGGCCGCTTTACTCCCGGAAATGACCCGGTACCCAATGAAAAGAAGGCTGGGTGGGTCCCCGAGTGGGTTTGGACGGGTTCGGAAAATCTCGCTCACAACGGGATTCAATCCCCGGACCGTCCAGCTCGTAGCGAGTTGCTATACCGACTGAATAATCCCGACCCACATATAATGATTATTTAGACTGTAATTAAATGCGGATTGTCGAATTAATAAATGGCACATATTTCAGTACCAGTTCAGAAAATACGTCTAAGCGAATCTCACTGACATCAGGTAGGCATGTGCGAAGTGCGTTCCTGGTCACTGGTAGTAACATTTGGTTTGGCAGACGCAAGCCTGAAGCTGGTGACCGACCCTGTCCCCGAATCCCAGTAGTGTGTCAAATACACACGACGGTAGAAGTACAAAAATTCAAAGAATTTATAACAGGTCTTTCAACAGAACTGTTCCTTTTAACATCCCACTACTTTTACATAAAGCAGTAAACTTACAAATTACTTTACAAAAACAGCGGGGAACAGTATATAAAGTAACGTAACGTAATTGAAATGTGTAACGTGAGAATCCACCTACATGTTGAGGGGTAGAGAAAAGAATCGAACCTGAAAATGCATCTTTCTTAAAGCACCTCGTTACAGACAATTCTTGTAATAGAAAATAACACAAAAAATGTATGGATGTTCGTTGTGTAAGTGCCGTCTACTCTGGTCTCTTTTCCTGCACGTGGACTTCTTCAAACTTAACGTAATTTAATGAAATACATTCCCAAGACTACGAATGCGCTCCCTCCAATTACGACTTCCTACTAGCAATTTTCATTTAAAAGTTTCGGTATAAATCTAGAATACCTATTAGGCCTGCTTGTTTATGGAACTGAAGTGAAAGAAAGGCGGTTCCAGGAAGAAGTCATGAGTCAATTGATATTACAGTGCTTTGTGGGGCATGCAATCCATGTGCATTATCGCATCGCTCTCTTTCTTCCCCTCATTTCCTTATGGCGGCATATGGCAACTATTACTATTAGCGCTAGTATTATTAACATTATTATTGTCAAGTGAACACACGCCTTTTCGTAATCGGGCTGTATTCATTGCGAACACCGCAGAGCAGTTACGGCACACAGCGAGTGTATAGAGCGAACACAGGAAAAAAACTATTTTGAATTTGACGTTCAGGTGACCGCGCATCGTCATAAATTCTTATAATAAAACCAACTAGACGCACTAATTTCTCAAATTTATTTTGGAACAAAGCTCTACATTTATCTCAGTATTTAACCAACTTGATGCACAAAATTTGTTTCACAATTAAGTTTTATTTCATGCCTCTACATGTTTCGAGCACATGTGCACACCTATAGGTGTGATGATACCAGAGGCTGTGTAATGCAATTCTGACGTCCTGATGATGAGCACATGTGCTCGAAACATGTAGAGGCATGAAATAAAACTTATTGCGAAACAAATTTTGTGCAACAAGTTGGTTAAATATACCGAGATGCACGGTCAACAAAACGTCAAAAAACTCTACATGTTTCGGACAGTTCCTCTGCACATCATCCGGAATTTTTCACTGTACACACAGCAATGGTATATGTCATACAGGTTTGCTAACAGCTTGCGAGCAGGATCAGGAAGGACCGTCCTGATACTGTTTTTCAGTCAATTCTGTACTGGATGTACACTCATTCTTATGTTAGGAACACTGAAACAACACGCAGCCTCATCTCGGTTCGCAGAAAGTGACGACGGTAGGCCTGTCGTAGCTGTTTACGAAAGATGATGTGCACATGGCGTCTGTGTGTATAGGGTGAAGCAGAGGGACAGGCGTCGCGAGCAGCAAGTAGAAACACATCCTGTGCCTCACACGCCAAGTACGGATTCCTTTTTAAATATCTGCATACAGAACAAGAAAAGGAAGACTTCGATATGCCGCGAATATTCACAATGTTAGAGGAAATGTTAGTTCCGTAGTCAAAACATGCAGAAATAAGCATACAGTTAAGAATAACAATATTCTGTTCAGAATGATATTGATTCTATTGTACGATGAAGAGAGCCCTAAAATTAGTTCACGAACTGGACAGACATGCTGGAAAATAACAGGGGAACCTGACAGCAGTTATAAAACTGTAGCTTCATAAAGTCCCAGCCGATATTGTTTCACTGGTGGAGTGCCATTATTTTGATTAGTCTAAATAAAACTAAGGAAATACGACGAATAATCAGATATCGATATGATGAAACAAGTAGGAAAATGCACGCATAATAGAACACATCAGGCGCGTTAGCGTTCCCTCTGTTTCTTCCTCTAGATTTTCTTTTGTAAAATGTTTCAAGCGAATGTGAATGTTTTAGTGCGTCTTTCCGCTTTTTATGCAGGGCAAACTATAATGAGATTATTAGGTATGCCAGCAACAAATTTACAATTGTTGATTTCGATTGCTCGAATAACATTTTACAGTGTAAACTAACACTGGCGAGTGAAGTTCAGCTGTCGTGTTTTAATACAGCACTACACTTTAAACAAAAAGAAATAAACCCTCTTTCCAATGAAGTCTAAGCGACAGACGACACTTGACCTTTGGTATGGACTTATGGATAGATTGTACGTGCCGCAGGTGCGTACGGAAATATGCCTCGTGTAAAGTGCATGTTACGTCTGTCTCTTTTTTTATGAAAGAAGGAAATAAAATTTTACTAAAATTCCCTCAGCAGTTCTTGATTTATAGTCGTAGACGAAGGAACGGACGGACGAACAGAGACAGCGAATTTAGCAGGCGCTGGGGAAGGGATGCGAAAACACCTAACCAGTATGACGTTCAGATGGCTATGCATCGTGATAAATTCTTATAATAAAACCAACTAGATGCACTAATTTCTCAAATTTATTTTTTGAATAACCATGTTTCGGACAGTTCCTCTGTTCATCATCATTAGATTTTCACTGTACACACAGCAATACATACAGGTTTGCTCGCAAGCTGTCAGCAAACCTGTATGACATATACCAATGCTGTGTGTACAGTGAAAATATTCCGATGATGGACAGAGGAACTGTCCGAAACAGGTAGAGTTTTATTCCAAAAATAAATTTGTGAAATTAGTCCATCCAGTTGGTTTTATTAAAAGCACCTAACCAGTGCCAATCAGCACCGCAACACTTATCGCAATTAAACTTGTTTGTTCATAGTTTCTTTTGAACAAGTTTCCACAATTTCACGTATCTATAACCAAGAAGCCACTCTTCAGCACGCAAGATCTGATGTTCCCACCATGTTGCTGACGAAACCCTGTCAACTAATTAATATTTGCTGACTTTTATAGTAGCTTGCTGCCTCCACTTTCAGAGTGCACATACCCTGAGAATGGAAGCAGCAACATTGTCAGGAACTTCCATAAGCATTTACAAATCTACATGATGTCATATGCCAAAATAATTAATTTTTTAGTCTCCAATATACTCACAGTTGTGCGTGTCGATTTACTAACACAACTTCGTCATAAAGCTTTAGACTTATGCCTGTTAGGTCCATATATCAGCTACAGAGTTTACAACCACCGCTCTCAGTAACATTACGAAAAATTACTTGGAAACAATACATGCTATGTATGTATAACGTAATATTATGGTGCGTTCCTGTAATGTTTGTACCTCCTCATCTATCCCAACCACCTGACACCATTTCCCTCGAAGAGTGAGCTTGTGTGACGTTTCAATTTCGCCGAAAACAATAACACTGACTTGGGTCTTCACATTAAGTGCCCAATACTTTGCCTGATTTTAACCAAATTTGGGGTTATTCGACAGATTTTCATGAAGTTCGTAACATCAAATTTCAAGGAAATTCCTTCATTTGGAGCCGCGTTTGTACATGTATAGACAAGAGCGGACGGACGGATAGAGACACAGAACGAAGGGCACGACAAAAGCCAACAGGCGCTTTTCGCGACGGCGCGAACACGCCTAGAAATGTGAAGGACAGCATTCGTGACCTTTTCAAGTATCATTCCAATATTTTTCTGAATAAACTGAATGAAAATTCTAACACGGTTGACTCCTGGTATCTGAGAAGACAGTTGATCGATGGTGCTCTCGAAAAAGAAGCAGAGCTTATGAACGTCACACAGGTGTTTCTTCTGGTATCCTGTAGGAATCGCGTACCGAACGGTTTCACAATCCTGCCCTTAATTACAGCCAGCACGAAAAATGTTTACACATGACACATTTTGATATCGCTTTTCTAAGAAACAAACAAAACTGTTATTAGTCATTATAAGGCATGGCAATGGAGTCTAGAATCGAATGTTAAACTTAGTGAATTGCAATAGAAAAGAATATGAAGCAATAAAGTAAATATTTAATGGGAAATTCAATAATTCAGGACATGGCATATTGTTCGCATGTGTTCCAATATCACTAATTACCTATGAGTAGCATTTCAGTTCATAATATATTCCGCCCATACGGACACATAGGCAAGAGGTGTAAATATAATTGCATGCATGATCCAGTAAAAATGCAATAATGTAGTACACCATAAAAACACGTGCTTCTAGTAAATAACTGTTCATCGACAGTGTTTTGTTGAAAACACTAAATATCAGTCATGTACCGTTTATGAGTCAGCTTATATTACGGATCGTAAATTTAATTTCTCGTGGGCCATGACTTATACTGCTGAATCGACATGAAATTTTGAGCTTATCAACCAGTATGGTCCCAGGTCTTACTGAATTAAAGTCAGATCATATTTTAAGCAACGTCACATTCCAAATATGACGAATTTAGGTATTTTATTTACTGATGTACGACGATACCAATAGTACGACGCGTATAGGTCGAATAACGGGGCTACTGATGAATAATAAATCGCAGGGAACGGAAGAAAGGAATTGTGTACTGATGCAATTCGAACATCGCTAGAGCCATAAAACCCCCCAAAATGTCCCGTCTCCTGGTCCAGATATGAAACCAGCACTGCCAAACTATAGTTCAGGAGTGTAAGCACTATGTCGCCAAGTTCGGTCTGAAAAACGCAAAATTTTCCAATAAAGAGTTCAGTACTCGTGAAGTGAAATGTGGGGCCATGGACTGGATCGAGCTGGCTCAGGATTGGGACAGTCGACGGGCACTGTGAATGTGGTAATGAACCTTTGGGTTACACAAAATGCGGGAAATTTCTTGACTAGTTGAAAAATGGTTAGCTTGCCAAAAAGTATTCTGTTCCACGGAGTAAGCAAGGATGTAAATAAGTAAGTAAGTAAGTAAGTAAGTAAATGCGCTGTTACTTTAGACGCCTGAACACACAATACCGTACCGTGCCACGGCTCAGGCAGGAATCGCTCTTTTAATCCCAGGCCAGTCCGTGCGGGATTTGTGGTTGACAAATTGGCACTGAGACAGCCTTGTCATTCAGTACTTTTGTTTCCCCTGTATTTGTCTATTCACCGATGCTCCATATTCATTATAACCGACACTACAGAATCTCAGACTTTCACAGCGCCGCCAAATAACACAAACGAAATAGCAAACACGTAAACGTATTGTTATTTGAACGGACATCAAGCTATTGTAATCTATGCTGATGCCAGAGGTCCCAAAAGGCTGGCTGTGCATCAGCGTGTTGTACCTGCCTTGTCAATTCACGATTAGCTTGGGCAGGGTCCCAAATTTATTTTCATATTTGTCCCAGCAATGTCTTAAACCGACCCTGAAAGTCCTTAACACCGGTCATCGAAAAAGGATGATCACGTTTTTCATTTCCAAGATTACAATTAGTGCACTTTATTACACAGTGTTTGTGTAATTTTATCTGACAATTGCAGTGTGTAATTTATCGCCTCTACTCTGCTCTGCGTGTGGGCTAGCTGATTAGTGGGCTACTTGATACGATAAACGAGCTGACATAATATGACAACCGACAGTTGTCAGATAAAATAATGACCCTACATACACAAAGATACTGTTCGTATCTCACAGAGAACATAGTAGGCTTCCATTAAAATTGGCGAGTGCTGTGGAGGTAATTATTTTTCGTTTATTTCAAGACCCATACTGAACATATAAATAAACTGTGTGGACAAAATGGAACATGGCCATACATGTAAGTTTAACAACCACTAGGCTCTAAAGGGTTAATATATTATATGTCAGAGAATTTGTTGACGTAGGGAAAAGAAAGCAGCAAATGACTGCAGAAAACTGTGCAAAGAAGAGCTTCGCAATTTGTGCTCTTCCTTAAACATTCGGATAAGGAAACTATAAGGATGATTTGTGCACGGTGTAGCAAAATGGGAAACGTAAGAAATACATACAAACTTTCAGTCCGAAAATATGAACTGAGGACGTCATTTGGAAGACTTACATGGAAGATTAATACTGAAATTGATTTTTATGTTTCGTTGACCGTGCATTTCTATATAGTCTTGTAAATAAAACCAAGTTGGTGCACAATTTTTTCTTAGAATATTTATGTTTATCAATCTCTATATGTTTCGGGCGACTATGGGCCCATCACCAGGAGCATATGCTCCTGCATACCAGACAGTCATCCACACAGAATAACAAGTACCAAGTGTCGCTTAAACACAGTTTTATCTCCTGATGATTGGCCCATAGTCGACCGAAACATGTAGAGATTGATAAATATAAATATACTAAGTAAACATTGTGCACCAAGTTGGTTTTATTTACAAGACTGAAATAGATCTTAGAAAAATAGTGCGTAATTCTGTTATAAATAGATTCATCTTAAGCAGAATAAAGACAAGTTCTAGGCTGTTCTATTCACGACAGTGCACGTCTAATGGGAATATAACTTAAGTAGTTCTGCAGTAATTTTTTCGTAAATCAGTACTATAATACACGGAGTTACGTACATATTCAACTAGTTTGTTTGTTAGTCAACTACCAAGCGCCACAAATAATAACTGAAATACAATTATAATAATGGCAAAACAATCTCAGACGTTTATTTCAATTAGCCTGATGTGGCGCCAGTATCATAGGATCAAAATAAGACGCGTATTTTAATACAAATCGATGCCACTGTGCTCCAAATTGACGGTCGGCCTTGTTTTAGAAACCTTAAATGCCAAATGCTTAGACCATTGGAATCAATGTTGTTACTGATTACTTAACACGGAACACTATCTATTTTGCCAACTCTTGGAATGAGGTTGTTGTTTCTTCCGAAAGTCCCGCATATCAGAACCATCGGATTATTCTTAAATTAATTACTCTTAAGAATGAAGGCGGATCTTGTTCACATTAAAAGTCTACACTATTTAAGGGTAAGAAAATTTTCGATATCGATGTTTGTTCAGCGTATCGAGGTATCGGGTAACTTTTGACCGCATACACTAACCCCTACTTATTTGTACAAAAGCAGGTGCTGTAAAAAATGAATACCATTCACTTTGAAGAGTTTTGTATGGATTTTTGTCTGGTTATAGTCAATAAAGAAATAACAATACAAGAAATAATTACGATTGTTGGGTTGGCTTAAAATGAATAAAAACAAATTTATTATAAGAAACAAAAATTTAACGCTTTTTTTAAGTATATAGTTTATATCAAATAAACGCAACGTGCAAAGGATAACATCTAAAACAATTCAATATCGACATATGCTTTCCCGTATTTCTACATGTTTCATATCGATTAAAATCCCTAGCACTAATGTAGTAAATATGCATTTTCTCTCCATTCCATTTGAGCATTTACTCATCAAATGACTACAATCTCAGTAACACGATTCACACACCTCCCTAATACAAGTTCGAAATACATTATTTAGCATACTAATCTTCTAAAAATATAGAACAATGTATTTGTACTTTAAAATGATTTCAATCACAATTGAACAACGTCAGACGAATTTCATGTATTGTTTATGTTTTGCTTTGTATCTTTTTTTTATATAAACGGCTAATGGACCTTCGCTTTACACGTTATCGTCGGACAATTTTGATGACTGAGGCAGGTCCTAATGACCGCCTGCGAGAAGTAAAAACTTGCCCTTGTGGCGTCACGCGAATGCGGCATTAGGTGACGGTTGGAGCTTCAGTTCTTTTTATACATACATATATGGAAGAGGGTAGTTAAGACATTTCGCGCTTTCAAAGTTTTTCATTTACAGATTTTCATGATAGGTTTGTATTAATCTGTATTTGGAACTTTTCTTACAGTCAGACTAAAAACGCCATTATTTATAACGAGTCCCAATACGCCTGTGATTTTCTTAACTCCGTGTATGATTTTAAATTCCTCACAGTTTTGTGCAGGGAAGTTATTACGTTCCTCGTACGCTGATGATCCAGATATCAGCGTTCTACAAAATATTTTTTACATATCTACAAACTGCAAGGTTTCACATCTCAAAGACACGTAACTTCCACAACCTCTATTTCAACTCCTATTGCAAAACTGGCTAAAATCGAAACGCCTCCACATGGGGTGGACAGGGACAAATTTGCCCTTTTTGCACTTTACTATATTTACAGCACGCGTATCGCTAGACACGTTTATTTGGAAATCTCGTAAAAAATAAGATTTGATGTTGGAACGAAGTAAATAAATCCAATACGTTCTACATCTGCACATTAAATGATAATTTAATCTAAACAATTGAACCAACAAATGCACGTGAGGGGAATTGTGTTTATTACATGTTACAAAACATGTGATAAATACAATTCACATGTGTCTAATTGTTGGTTTTATTGTGCAGATTGAGGTAAATAAAACGTGAGGCCACCGATTTTTACGGTTGTAGAAAACTAGTATTTGAGCCCGTTTAAAGCACAGGGATTACCACGTATATAGACACAATCTGCTTTGGTATTTAAAGAAATCTCTGTCAAATTTGCCCACAAAATTGTTTTTAAATTTTACTTATGATTATCAGATTAAATATTAATTCTTCTTTTGAAAAGCATTGTATTATGAAGTGAAAGCATGTTTCCATCCAATGCTACCCTATGACCGTGACATCATTGTTTTTGGAAAGTCCCCGAACTTCGTTTCTTTGTTTTATCCGTCTGTGATCCTTATGAACAACATTAACATATTCGACTCTGTACCGCAGAATGCGAGTGTCTACTGTGCCGTATGAACTAGATATTTTTTAATACTTACTGCATGAAATCGTTGATTCAAGCACCTTATTAACTAGTAAATAAAATGTTCGAAGCCAGTACTTCTCACCATTATAATGTCTTAATTTACGTGTTGCTGCTATCATATGAACAACCGGCTAGATCCTAAGAACTTTCCAAAAAAAGTGATGCTCTTTATCGACTCCCGAAATAAACTGTCCCTTATATGTCCCGTTATTTCCTTTTGTTTGCTCTTCTACTATTACTTAGTTTCCTCTCTTCTTCTTCTTCTTTCTTCTTCTTCTTCTTTTTCTTTTTCTTCTTCTTCTTCTTCTTCTTCCTCTTCTACTTATTCTTCTTCTACTGGCATTACCGTCCTTGGTGAACCTTACCCTCTTCCAAAATTGTTCTCCACTGTCCACCCGTTTCCAATTTTAGAAGCTTCTCAACTGACATATTTTTTATGGGGTGGGGTTATCAGCCTCACGCCCAAATCCCAACCTGGAGAACCAGGGGTTCCTTTTTGTCTGCGTCATCCGGCATGGGAGACTGTAACAGTAGCTGCGCTACCGCCAGCTTAGCTCTCAGGATCCTGTGACCACGCAATACCCACCACCGCGCCAAAGTAAGGACACCTTCGGGAGGTACTCTATCTATTGCCTTGTAATTCACAGTTTTAATATCACAAATTTACTTTCGGAAAAAAATTTTAGGTGGCTTTAACAGAGTGTTGCTCCATTCTTGTGTCATCAGCGACATATCTGGGTAGAGTGTAATGCAGAATAGCCAGGTTTGGGCTCCCAAGTCCTTAAAATCATGTCTCCATAGTATAATGAGTTAAACAACCAGAAAATTAAAATTCTCTCTTTCTTCTTAGTCTGACTTCTTTCTACATATTCGTGGTAGGTGTAGGAGGTCATTGTTGCGCTTGATCACTCACACACACACACACACACACACACACACTCGTTAGGACTACTCTGGACGAGGGATCGGCCCGACACAGAAAACTCTACTCTGCTCTGACAACACACAACACTCCCAAGAGACAAACCTTCATGCCCACTGCGGGATTCGAACCCCCTTTCCAAGGAAGCGATCGGCCGCACACCTATGTGCGTGATAACAAAGATTGGTGCTTCAAATATGTGCAAAAACCAGCTGTTTCCTTGCAGACGTTGCACATTCGGCATTTTTCATAAAAATAAGTCACTTGTTTTTAAATCTTTATTTTAATTCATATTAAAAATGATATGATAATAGGGCAAATGCCGATGCTCTCTTAATATTGAACATAATTGTGGTTTCTCTCAAACATCGGTTCTTGCAAAGAGTAAACGTGAGTGTGAAAGAGCATGTTTCTTGATCAGGATTATGATGATGAAGCATTCTTAATACAACGCAGGTAACATTCTGTGGTTAAAAATAACATGCAGCCCGCTACAATAGAAGGCGTGTTCACAAAATTATGAAAAGCGACTATTAGTTTCGTCATGTCTTTGTCCGTCCGTCCGTCCGTCCGCATAGAACTACTCGGCTTCCACTGGACGGATTTTCATGAAATCTTATATCTGAAGATGTTTTGAAAATCTGTCGAGAAAAGTTTAATTGAAATATGAAAAGAATAACGGGTACTTTACATGTCGACCAATATGCATTTTTGATCGTATCTCACTGAATCCTTCTAAGAATGAGAATTTCTTCAGACTAAAGTTGTAGAGAATATCAATACACATATTTTACGTTCATTGACTTTCTCCGAAATCGTGCCGTTTATGAGCTAATGTGGAAAAATATGGTACAGCCGGACAGGCCACACATGATAATACAATACGGCGCATGCGCACTGCGTGCTGGACGACTAAGGCTACAAACACACAGTCAGAATATGTAACACTTATTGTGTTCCCACGATGATACGCGATTACGCGAACGCGCCTAAATATTCCATTTATACGTACATTATCTGCCTGTTAATTCTTGAACTGGCCCGCGTTCTATACAAGTTTGAGACTCCTGGTATAGTGTTCCGTTTTCCGGCTACGTTCGACACTGTATCACGTATACCAAGTTACGACACTGTAAAATGTCTTTAAAAAACCACCGTTTAATGCTTCCATCTTCCTACATTAACTCTGAACTTGTATTTGGTTTCCAAGGCAGCGATAAAGACCTTAATAATAAACCGACAAATATTACGACAAAAATAAAATTATCCATACAATTAGCGTAATACGACAACTGTACTGATACACCGGTGTTTTATGTAAATTTTTGGCTCTTATGTGCGTAAAATACACAACAATAATTCCAAGCAAGTTCCGCTACCTCTCCGAATAAACAAGATAAACCGAGGGTAGATTTGTGTCTGCTCACCACTCCATGAAGAATTGGTTAAGGAGTAAATCTATAAATCTCCGCATGTTCCAGAATTTAGCACTGAACAAAAATGGATAGTGGGTTCATACTGCAGCAAAGAACATCCTGTATAAACAAGGTACGAGCTGTGAGCTGAAGAAAATAGGGTTTGTCCTCAAGAATCAGACCCTTGTAATCAAGCAGGTACAGGGTCACTATGCTGGGAAAGGTAAGGGTAAATATAGAGCAATCTCTGGACACGCCCTTTGGGCTCCAGGAATTTGAAATTTCCTGATTTCATGAAAATTGGCCATTGAAGGTGGTAAGGTTGTCAGCCTTACACACCAGCCGGCTTTACCCCCCAGGAAATATTTCTGGTACTCATTTCTGTTAGAGGATGTATAGGCCCCACGTCCACAACGCGGCAGGAAGTATTACGTCAATGAAGAATTCCAATGACACCATCGGGAATCGAACCTCGACCTTCTGGCTTGTAGCGCAGTACCTTAACCAACTGTGTCACTATACTGGTAGATGACGTAAATAAAACTGTATAGGTTCATGTTTCTATTATCTTTCACCGTATCAGAAACTGCCGTAAGTAATTCCGGGGAAATTAAAAAAGTGTGAAATATTTTGAGCCAGTGTGTAATTCATAACTGGGTTTTGTGAACAAAACCGCATTACTGGAATAAAGGCAGATTTATACGAATTAAAAAGTTTCTTTTGTATTTGCTTTAGAAACTATACTTTACCAAGAATGATTCATATAAGAATCTCATACTTACCGCACTGATCAGTCCACAGAATCCTTGCAATGTTACCATGCACCAACGTCGAATTATATGCACTTAAACTAAGTGAACCAAAATACACGCACTTAACCCTATTAAATGTTTCGTAATCTCTGCATCATATTCGCTGCCTAGAAAAGGCTACGGAATTGTGATTATTGTCGTCCAGTGATTTCGGCTTCTGATACAGAGTTCGGTAATCCAGGAAATGCAAATATACACAAGATTCATACGAGGATAACCTATAAATAGGTACATTTCTAAGAACAGACACACAGAAATAGGTACCTTTCTAAGAAAAGACACACAGAAATAGGTACCTTGCTAAGAACACACACACACAGAAATAGGTACATTGCTAAGAACAGACACACAGAAATGGGTACATTGCTAAGAACAGACACACAGAAATAGGTACTTTGCTAAGAACACACACACAGAAATAGGTACATTGCTAAGAACAGACACACAGAAATAGGTATATTGCTAAGAACAGACACACAGAAATAGGTATATTGCTAAGAACAGACACACAGAAATAGGTACATTGCTAAGAACAGACACACAGAAATAGGTACATTGCTAAGAACAGACACACAGAACAAGGCACGTTGCTAAGAACAGACACACAGAACAAGGTACATTGCTAAGAACAGACACAAGTAAAAAAAAAAAAATGCCAACGGCAGAAAAAATTCCCTCAGCTAAATTATGATTACTTAATCTACATGGAAAACCCTGCATTATGAAGCATACTTGAGGTAAATATCCGCAACTGTTGCAGAACCAATTTGACTTTCGTCTCAGTATACGCAACTTTAGTTCTTATCTCAAAGAAAACACAACCCTCCTGCATGACTCAGGACAACCGGTTAATTCTTTTAACGTAAATCGTCGCTTTTGCTTCTGGTAATTATAAATACATTGTGTGGACAAAATACAGATGAACTATACAAAATGTAAAGCAATCCCCGTACGAACTTCGACAGGCCGTTAGGGCTACAGGACGTTTAGGCTCCCAGAATTTCTAGACAGTTTGCACATGAAGGTGGTAAAGTTGTCAGCCCTGCACACCAGCCACCTTTACACCACACAAGATATAACTGGAGCTTATTTGTGTTGGATGTTGAGTCGACCCCAGGGCCGTAGTGCGGCCGGAACTTTTCAGTAAGAGAAAAATGCCACTGATCCCATGCGGGATAGAACCCGCGACCTTTCGGCTTGTAGCGTACTGCCTCAACCAACTGCGCTACCGCGTGCTACGTTAAAGTTGTGAATTTATTGCATCATTACCGCTCAGAAGGCAATTACGAACATACAGCTGCCTCCTTTGTCAGAAAGAACTACACGTTTCCATGGAAAGTGGTCCTGTACATAGTTACTTCTTCAGTAACATGTGTGCTTCTGTGTGTGTGTGTGTGTGTGCGTGTGTGTGCGCGTGCGCATGCGCGCGTGTGTGTGCATGCTTGCTTCGGTAAATATGCGTTTGTAATCGTATAATATAAACCAACAAAATGCACCTTTGTTAAACTAATATTTTAATTTTTACGATACCTTCTACGTGTTTTGAACCAGACGGTTCATCTTCAGACAGAGGGCTGTACGTACAGGTATGGTATAATTTGTTTACATACCAACGGCATAAACTGCCTGTACTGTTCGTTTATATGATACGATTACAGTATAATGCACGGTGCAAAAAAACACACACAAAAATCTACACTAGTTACGAGGGGGTGCTGATAAGTCTTTAGCCCGACCTAATTCCGATGTCGTAAGATGGAATCGATAGTGTCGTTGGAAAGAGGGGCCTGTTCATGTGCCGGATTGCAAGTCTTTTCTTGTTACGGAGGCTGAAAGGAAGCATATCAGGCAACGGACGCGATTTCAACAACATGGAGATGCGAGCTGTCATCAAGTTTTTTTTTTCCTGCAAGGCAAGGCGCCAAAGGAAATTCACGCCATTCTGGCAGAAACATGTACCATCGTATGCCACCGCCAAAAACTGGGTGGCCCAGTTTAAACGTGGTGATTTTTCCACCTGTGATGCGCCTTGTTCTGGACGACCAAAAAAATGACCACCCGGGAGATTATTGATAAAATTCACGAGCTAATCTTGGAAGACCGCCGGATTTTGGCTAAATCAATAATTGAGCAACTGGGCATCTCACGTGAGCGGGTTGGATCCATCATTCATGAAGATTTGGACATGCGGAAGCTCTCCGCGAAGTGGGTCACGACATGCCTGAACGCGGATCAAACACATCAACGGTGCCAATCGTCTGAGCAAATTTTTTATTTTTTTCTGCGCGATCCAAATGATTTCCTGTCGCGATTGGTGACCATGGACGAAACCTGGTTATACCACCATGACCCGGAGACAAACAACAATCAATGGAGTGGCGGCATAGAGGGTCGCCCCGCCCCAAAATTTCCGAGTGCAAAAATGCGCTGGAAAAGTTCTCGACTCGATTTTTTGGGATCAAGACGGCATCCTCCTCATTGTTTATCTTCCAAAGGACCAAACTATCAACGCGGAGTGTTACCCATCTCTGCTGGAGCAACTGAAGGACATTTTGAAGGAAAAACCCCGCGGGAAATTCACTAAGGGGTTCTTGTTCTTGCACGACAGTGTCCCGGGTCACCGGGCACTTGCAACCCACAAGAAACTGGCCTACCTGGGTTTCAAATGTCGTGATCACCCACCCCATTCTCCGGATCTGGCCCCGTCGGACTACCACCCGTTACGTGGACTAAAAAACAATAGAAATGTCGCCATTTTTCGTCCGACGCGGTCATTGTTGCCGCGGAGACCTGGTTGGACGGACAAACTTCTGAATTTTTTTGAGTGCCTTGCATACGTTAGACCAACGGACTAAGAAGTGTATTCTGCTTCATGGGGAGTATGTTGTATACTTTCCGAGTTTGGTCGCTGTAGCTTGTTTCCTTCCTGGTCGGGCTAAGGACTTATCAGCATCCCCTCGTATAAAACTGGATGGGAAGTGTTAGCCTCAGATACCGACTGATTGTCCGAAGGTAACGAGCCCACCTCCCACTGGATAAAATGCTGGGTGAGAAGAAGAGTTGATCTAGACATAAAGATGAAAAGAAAAGCCCTGACTCTGCCCGCATTTGGATTCTGGGCGATCTCCCAGCAACCAGGTACTTCATTGACTCACTTAGTTCTAACAAGTATGCCAATTAATGAAATAATATTGAAGTATTGTTTTCTCATGGCTCAACAGCCCTAGGTCTCCTTTATGAGTTTTCTCGGTCACACTCAGACACACCACACTCACTAGGACCCCCCTGGACAAGTGATCAGCCCGACACAGAGACCTGTACCTGACAACATACAACACTTAAAAGAAGAGAGAGATATCCGTGCCCCCGGCAGGATTCGAACCCACAATCGCAGCAAGCGAGCGACCGTAGATCCACTACGAATTCAAGTAGATACTGTAGAAATTTGTCACTATTCATTGAGTCCTGCATCTAATTTTATTGTACTTTCTGGATGACAGCTTTTTATGGCGAGCTGGTTTCGATAAACTTGCCTGTCTCCATCTTCAAGGTAAATGGTTATAATCTTTGGCCCCGCTGCAATATCCCTCACTGCCTCTTAGCTCCAAGCTATGATTATGTCCTTGCCTTGGCGTCAGGCGCAAGTTGCCCAGAACGTCGGACAACTATCCTGCCACAACACTGTGCAACTTACAAGAATGGGAGGAAAAAAAATTGGCCTGGTTTGTCAAAGAGTGCAATCTTTATTTTCACAGCACGAAAACCTACTGCAATAAAAATAATTTAGGAACTTACATTTTACTACCAAAGCGCCTGATGGAATTGTTACTGTAAATGCTTAAAGAGAAAATACATTACATGCGCTTAAGTTCGTAACAATGAAAACTAAAAAAAAAATGGCTAAAATTTACAAAGATATTAAACTGATAGTCAACAACAATATACACAAATTTACGCTACTATCTAGAGAAGATTTTTCGGCTGAGATGGAAATTAATAACGATTAAAGGACAAACATGGCAGCCATCTTCTGCTCCCAACCGCAACTACAATGATACACAATGAACAAACATATGGACTAAAGGCGGAGACTTAAAATTGTGTAAGTAACAATGGAATGTTTTTTAAATAAATTTCAAACGACAAGAAAAGTTTTGAGTTTCTGTGGATGCTGCACCGAGCGACTTGCTACTGACCACCATTAGATCTGTCAGTGTCTACCACACGTGTAAATCGAAGGAAATATACAGAGTGAAAAGACATTTATACTAAAGTGGAATCACGTGGTGCCAGAAGGACAGCTTCAACAGTGTTATGGTTAAACAAAATACATTCGGTTTCGACACAAACAAAAATTCTTATTCAGTGATTATTTTGACGTAAGGCAAGATTTGTTAAGCATGTGATGGAACAGTATGTCATTGCTAAAATGACTTTATCGCTGTTTCTTAAAGACGCATACAACATGTACAGATGTAGACAAGGCTGAACGCCTACTTGTAAGTTTATACAAGAGTATGCGCTGACGCTAGCTACTTCCGTTCCTCGGAGTCGATCAACTTTCCCTACCTTTCAGCGTGTTCACATCCGTATTGGATGTCAATACCCAATACTTCGTAAGTGCTGTCAGCTCGTGCACAAGGTGGCTACAGCATTTCCTGTACCTGCTACTGGAAGACCAAAGATATGTCTTACGGTTTAAAGCTGCATTACCTTCCCTTTTATTCGAGCTATCCGTTTTACCAAGGACTAGTAATTCTTATTAAAATAATATTCAAAATATACGTCATATGTAAACTTTATATTGTGATCAGTCACTATCTGATTCTGTTCAACGTACTTGCTACATATACATACGGTAATAGAGGCAGAGGGTACAACTGACTCAGGGTATCCAATAGGTCCCTCTAATAATATTTCGATTCCAAAGAAGCAGCTTAATCCAGCTTCATATCGTTAGTTCTACCTATATATGATTATTTGTTTATAGTTTTCCAACAATACGTACAACACACACACTTAGATAGGTTTTCACCCTTTTTATAGGCCACGAGGGCCCTTAGGGTGAGTAAAGGTATAGCTCTATTCTTTCTAGGACCTCGGCACTCTAGATGGGGGTGGGAGGTCAGCCCCATGCCCCAGCCGCCTCTACCCCCGGGAAAGACCTGGTACCCATTGTACAGGAGGCTGGGTGGGCCCCAGGGCCGGTCTGGACGGGCAGAAAATCTCGTCCCCACCGGGATTCGATCCCGGACCTTCCAGCCCGTAGTCACTCGCTATACCGACTGAGCTACCGGGCCCACACAACAACACAGACTTAATGATTTTAAAGCTCTCACACTATCATTCCGTATTCCGACACGTTTCGGTGATGGCTACATCATCATCATTATCATCATCATCAGGGAATTAAACTTGTAAGCTAGACCACCGCTGTACGGATTTGGATCTAGGTTTTATTGTCATTGCATAATAAGACAAACTGTATTAACAGCAGTTTTTAGTTTATAAGGTGAATTCCCTGATGATGGTGGCGGACACCACCGAAACATGTCGGAGTATGGACTGGTTGTGTCAGAATTCTAGAATTACTAATTTCATGGTGCATACTGTTAATAATCTTCAGAAAAATACTTCACTCAGTTACTTCAAAACCATTATATTACAGTTTACGCCATTTTTGTGGCATAGTAGGGTAAAAGATCTCCGGGGGAAAATGCTGTTCTTACGGTCTCTAATTCAGGGGTATTAATCATACCTTATTTATCGACGTTATTTCAGCTGCTCTGGGTCCACAGCTTCGGAAAGAAGAATTATTCGTTGTGATGAATGTGAAAGGATCTTACAAGAAAGCAGCTAGAACATACTGTCTATGTTTTAGGGCATGTCCCCATGACGTATCTAAAATCGGTTATTAATTGAATTGTTTAATTAGATTACTTTGCGAAAGCACACACACTATCAAGAAAAGGAAGTTTTCATAGCCGCTAGAAGGAGGCTAGTCTAGGAGTGAATGCTAAGAAAACTTCAGTATACTTTACTGTGTCGTGACCAGGATGTAAGACAATATTAGAAAATGAGCACACAAATCATACCCATTAAAAGTTTGGCAAAATTCAAGTATTTCAGAACGATACACGATGCAATCATGTAGAAATTAAGAAAAGATTCAATTCGGGGAAAGCCTTTTATTATTAGGTCCAGGTCTTTCGTTCCCTCATTTGTCATCTAACGAGATAAAGAATAAAATATACAGAATGATAACTGTTCTGTTGTAACAGATTTTCAACTTAGTCTCTCACATAGGGAAAGAACATAAGCCGAGGGTGTTTAAAGACAGTGTACTGAGAACACATGACGGTCTAAGACGAAAGGAGTGAGAGAAATTTTTTCCCATGGCGCAACAGCCCATACTGGACCAGGGCCTCCTCATTATTGAGGCTTTACGATCACACTCAGACACACCACACTCGGTAGGACTCCTCTCGACGAGTGATCAGCCTGATTCAGGGTCCTCTACATAACACACAACACTCACAAGAGACGAACAACCATGCTCCAGGTGGGATTCGAAACAGCAATCCCAGCAAGCGAGCGGCCGCAAACCCACGCCTTTGATCGCGCGGCCATTGGGATCGGCCGGAGTGAACGGGTACTGCACAAAATTACATAATGAATAGCTGCATGAATTTTACTCTCCAGACGATTTTAGTGTGGTGATCATATCAAGGAGAGACATGTGGCAGGTATGGATGAGAAGAACAACCGCCTAGACGTTTTTGGTGTGAAAACCTAAGGTATCGAGGCATAAAAGGGGTGATAAATGACGGGAAAGGGCGTCGACTGAATTGCTTTGAAGCGGGACAGGGAAAAGTTGGGATGTTTGGCGAACACGGAAAAGAAACTTCAGTTTTCATGGTGAACTGAGAAATTTTGAGTTTCTGAAGAACAGCTCTGCACTATGGAGTGAGTCAGTTAGTTAGTTAGTTAGTTAGTTAAATATTTCACTGCTTACTCAAGAAGAGGATTACTTCACGTGTTGTATTAACACAACGGGGAGACGGGGATGACACACTAAGAACAGTTCTTCATATGACGAAGGGTTCGAAGGTACATGAATGAAATATGAATAGGAGCAATGGGATGATGATGATGATGATGATGA
>Ga0123352_10001267_pt1 | contig 33144 bp, 20 predicted proteins | sample TergutLab28metaG_FD_89700 | JGI IMG/M metagenome (GOLD analysis project Ga0123352, IMG submission 89700) | Labiotermes labralis P1 segment gut microbial communities from Petit-Saut dam, French Guiana - Lab288 P1 | ecosystem: Host-associated > Arthropoda: Insects > Digestive system > Gut ...
CGCTGTTTTTTGTGGTCTTCTGACAAGAGTTTCGGTACCCATCTGGCACAAAATTTATGGTAGCCTAGCTTTTCCGTCACAATCTCATGCAACAAACTTCGTGAAATTTGAGGAAACTCAAGCAAGAACTCCGTAATTGTGAAGCGGCAGTTTTCATGAATCTTTTCATTGATTTTCGCCACCAGTTCATCAGTCACAATGGTCGGTCGGCCACTTCGCTCTTCATCGTGAACATTAGTGCGGCCATTTTTGAACATAATGCACCACTGCCTTACTCCACCTTCACTCATTACTTCGTTTCTGTACACCTTACAAAGTTGCCGATGAATTTCAATTGGTTTGTGGTTTTCCACCAAAAAAAACCTAATCACCGAATGCACCTCGCAACTCGCGGGATTTTCTATTGCAGCACACATTTTAAAAATTCACTGTTAACAAAGCAGAAGCAGCACGAACCACACGCTAACACAGCTGGATGCATACTGAGTGAGGGGACGCTATGACACCAAAATGGTGGCGCTAGCCCCGCCCATCGCCTCGCCACGCCAAAACGTAAGTTACTTTCTGGATAGCCATCGTATCATGTTTACTTGTGAAATATTCTCAATTATCACTCTGGTCACTGCATAAACTTATTTTTTCTTGTCACTCCTTTTAACAATTAAGGTTCATGCATACGACAAAAACTTGCATAAATCTTAGTATATGCTTTGTTAGCAGATTTTGAACTTCCAATACAATGGTAGTGAATAAATGGCATGAGTACTACATGTGGCATGTCAAAAATATGCTTCAAATGCAGAAGTGTATATATTTTATTAAAAAATTTATTAGCAAAACTGTAATTTAAAGTGAATACGACATGGTGTAAATGAATTACATTCACGTATGCAGAAAACGTTCCCGTAGGCTTTGGTGTGCAACTTAAAAAAGTAATGACTGACTAATATTTTGGACGTTGCCCATCATTGTAGTTCAATAACCCCACAATATTTTGAAAACTGAGTGCAATTTGTCTTCAGTTGGAGAAATGGATCATACGAGCCTTGTAGCCTAGTGGGCTCATTACCAAAAGTCAGTTTCGATCACTGCAAAATGACACAGTTTCCAAAGTGTTGTGGGATTAATAAACCTACGACAATAGGCTATGTCCAATCACTAGGCTTTCACGGTGGTACAGGTGAGGTCCCCATTCTTCGAGCATGTGGTATCACATTGGTGGATGATCAACAGATGTTCAAAATGTCCGACGACGAACTCATCATTGGACATTCAAACCCTCAGAGATATGTTCACCATACTGTCTCAAAATGCTAGGCACCAATCCACCAGCAATATAGCACCACACCCCAGAAGAAAGGTAATCTCATTAGTGAAAATTTTTGTAACAGACCACTGTCAGGTCCTTTAAAGTTGGTGGCAGAAATGCCTGTCACTCCTTCTGTAACAGTTCAACCAGAGGACATGCACTGATATCGCTTCTGTGTAGTAAAGATACGTGCATTGCGGCTGTGTCAAACTATGTGCCAAAATTCTCTCACACAAGAAGGTGGGAAGTGGTGATAAAATTACAAAAACATCCAGTCTGGATTGATCAAACTACCTGATATAGAAAACCAGATACCATCAGAACACAAGTCATGTATCTAGTACTGAGTTACACTCACTCAATTGATCTATTTTAATAAGATAAAACTGGAACATGTTATAATGTGATATAACATAAGACAAAGTCACAACCGTCACTCACCTATAGTAGGTAGGTCCAGGCACTGAACTCTCCAACTGCCTCTCTCTAATTGTTTGGGGTGGAGCACGCCTGAACACTGACGACAATGTTGATGTGAAACTGCGTCTTTTAGGTTCCCCTACAAAAACAATAAAAAGGTCTATCTCTATTAATCCATTCAACCACAATGCAGTAAGTTGCACTTCCAGCTGCATCTAGGTTTTTAGGATTCTTAAAACTGCACCAGCTGCAAATGCCATGCAAGGCTGACAGTGACAGACTGTATGGTCAACAGAAAAGGCATGAGAAATGTAATGTAAATGGATACATAGCATAGAGGAGAATAGTTGGCATTTCTAGTATACAATGACCTGAATATACCACAATATTCAAAGAGTATCTCAATCTATTATTTATATTTTCTGTACCAGTACATGCCAAAATCGGATACCGTAATCAATAATTTATGAAACTGTAATTCTTAATTGGTTTTTAAACTAACACCATGAATCAAAGTTCATCTTGAGAAGCTAACAGTGTTTAGTTAGTCAAGAAATGACCAATCTTTTATGTAACCCAAAATTTCATTTATTATGTTTACAACAGCCAATCAATGGACCCTATCTTCAGCCACATAAATCCTATGTTCTCATTTCCTATTTCTTGAACCTTTAAAAACTTCTCTGAACATACACCATTCTATAATTTCAGCCAAGTCCATTTTTGTAATCCATAAGCTGACTGCTGCTAGTTTACTCAGCAGTGCTTTGCAGGGAAAACATTATCTGTTACATAACTGTCTGGTGAGATGTTCCCTATTCTGCAAACTCACACCATCAATTTATGCCACATCACAGCTTGGATCTTATGCACTATGCACACTCAATAACACAAAGTCCCAGATCACACTTTTGTAATTATTTTTTCTAGTTTTTATTCCTTACACAGTGAAAGTGAAGTAGAATCAGGAGAAATAAATAAACATGGACTGCCATAAATGACCTCAAGCCAAATAACTTGCCTCTCAGAAACAAATGGCCCGCAGCAGGAACTTACTTAAGTGAAGAAAACTCTTTAAGTTTTCCAATAAAGCCACACATTAGGGCAAGGTAGCTGTCTCCTGTCAGTAAACTTGGAATGACAGAAATCAGGAGGAAGATGTTAGGACAGTAGAGTCCACAAAGTAAAAAAAATACTTCTCCATTTCAATGTCCTCTGTTAGATAAATTCACTATTCTGTCTCCTTTGTCATCATACCTGTAGTCCCACATAACTAGGAGTTAATGGTAGATGATGTATATTCAGTTAACTGTTGCTAAACATGTACACAATTCATGGTACTGTTTCAGAAGTCATGAGCAGAGCTGTAGCTTCATGAGAACAACAGTAACTGAATGATACTCAGCTAACGATACTGTTCAATAAGCTGTGAAGTAAGATGCGAAAAACAAAAAGTAAAACTGATAATCACTTGGTATGATATTATACTTCACAGATCGTGCAGCCTAGATATAGGACAGTATTGAAAATCCCGCCTGGCTTAAGCGTCATACATGTAGGACAGCCGGATCCCTGCCATTTTAATATTTCACTCTCAACGCCATGAAAACCTACAACATATGGGTGTAAAGTAGAGCTTCACTTATTATAAACACCACACTAGATTGTTTCTTTTGGTCGGCTTCACGCTCCGGCCACTGTACTCCTGGGAAAGAAACCATATACCCACTGAATAAAGAGAATGTTTGGTCTCCATAGCAGGTTTGGACAATATCACTAGGCTGTATTCTTTATTCTTTATCAGTCAGTATAGTCTGGCACATATCTACTGCCAGCTGTAGTGATGAGTGTTTTGACATAAGATGACTGGGTTTCTAAGTATCAATTCCAGTAATAAACAGTGGAAAGAATGATTCAATGCAATGTGGCTTCCACTTCAGACAAAATCTTTATGATGGCATATAAACAGCAGGTTTGTTGACAGTGTGAAGATATGATACATAATGTGTGCCGAAAGTCGTTTTGCATGTAGACTGCATTCATCAAGAACATCCCTCGGGTTGAACAGTCATATGTCTTTGTAAACAATATCATGTACGTGCATTGCTACAAGCATAAGGGAGGCCATCTCTACCATTTGTTGCAACTACAGTAAACATGAGAAATGTATTTTATTACAGGCTCTCTAAATATGCTCGTAAGCTACACAGCAATTTCTGACTCACTCTGTTAAAGCAGTGTGTCCAGCCAACAGAGAATTTCCTCATACAAAGCCTGCAGCGATTTGACGAACAGTCAATGTTACTAGTTTTACTAATAATCAATGTTTTATCTTTTCCGCATACAGCATCACCCTGCACCACAGCTAAAAGACTGAAGTTCCAATGAACTAAGCACAAATTTTCTCTATGCCTAACAAACAAAACAGAATCCTTTTACATCACTTTTAAACACTATTTTATTAAATTTCTTGATCAGAAATTCCATCTTCAGTTACTTCTTAATCATAAAAATTTCTGTGTGTTTCCTGACCCTTCATGTTCAAAAATGGGATAAAATTTTATTGGTACGCTGATTGGGTCTAGGACTCTCTTGCAATAAGTTTGCTTCCCTACAGAGAATAAGTACAGACATATGGGCTTGACAAATAATAGCCTAAATGGCATGTTTCCAGGCTATTCAACATAAGAATACATCGTGTGCAACCACCCTGATGAAAATTGGGGCCTCAAACCGAAATGTAAGTAAAAGAAACTGACATTTTTACATCTTATAGAAATTAACTTTGTGTATTTAGGAACTAACAATACTTACTGCATTTTTAAGACGCGGAGAAATGTCTGTCTTATTCCCCATAAAATGCCACTTTTTTCATTATTTAACCTTGTTTGTTTCATATAATATCAACTTCCTTTGTCAACTATGCACAAAAATTTAAATGGCTAGCGAAAGAATGCTGCACACAAAGTTGAACTGTTGGTATTTAAATCTTGACGCAAAAGGGTTAAAATATGTGTTGGTCACATATTCTATAACTTGTCATTTTCGTTTCACTTCACAACTTACAACATTAACTACAGCAAACTTCTTTGAACAAAGAATCCATAACCCCATCTGGCGAAACAAATGATTCAAGCTGCAACCAGAACAGCACAGCTGAGGATGCTTTATGTCTAAAACTGTAAACCTTAAGCAGAGCCTCTGTAATATAACCCACTCTGTTACTGGCCAGGTAAGCATGGGCAATCTCCTATAAAAAAAGTGGCTGTTGTAGTAAATGGAAGAACACACACAACTACAATCTGAACAACAATGTCAACAAAATTCTAGGATGTAAGCAATGTAGTGTAAAGTAAGTGTTGTAAATACAAGGCAGGACAAGATGCTGTACCTCTTGAGAATGCGTCACTTGTCAAGGAGCTTCTCCTACTGCTGCTATTACTGATGTTACTGCCATTATTAATGCTGCTACTATTGTAATTTGCTGGAGGATTCGATGCTTCCAATGCATGCCTCCTTGCATTAACCAGCTTCTCTTCACGTGCCACAAGGAATTCTTGAGCCTGGGCTACCAAGTCTTCAATACAATGCTGGCGTGCCAGATGTTGGTCTATCTTTTGTTTAAGTGAACCCAAAACCTGCACATAAAGGGGAAAAAAGAACAAAGAATATACAAACCTTACAACTCCAATGTTGCCACAATTATTACTTTGAGTACTTACCTATTTTTATTACAGTATGAGAGGAATTACAGTTGGACCCCACTATACACAAGACATTCTTGTAAAAGCACCATCCCAGACACAGAACTGTGATGTCCTGGCCCTTGTTACAGTGCAGCGAACACTTTGCCACACTTAACAAAGCAGTGCAGTGAGTAACTTACTTCATGGCCTCAATCAAAAACCAGAGTACTTTCAAGATGCATATTTAAGGTGGTAAAAAATGTCTGCACATTTATAATCACTACAAATGCCCAAGTACATACCCACAACTGGAAATTTCTGAAGAGCTGATGGATTTTGGATCTGTTCATGTAGTTTACATCACAGTCTGTATGTGATTCTTGCACAATTTTTTATCGACTAAGCAACACGTAGCCAAATGTCAAGCAAAAATCTCAATGAGAAATACCATTTTTCTAGATGAGAGTAAAAATGTGCTTACAAAAACTGTCCTGTTGGTCAAAATGGCTAGACTATATGAGCAGTCTGATAAAATTTCTGACCAAGGCTTAATTTCTTAATGTGTTATTTCTGTCACTGGATAACATACTAACAAGATATAATTGTAATTTACAGCAACAAACAACTTACCTGAAAAAGTGAGCGGATACTTGGTTGGAAGACAAGAGAGTGGTTGAGCATAAAAGAGTGCAGCAGAGGCTGAGGATACACAGCAAGTCGGGAAATAAGGCCAGTTAGGTGCAGGTTCACGTACAGACTGTTTGACATCAGAGCTTCTAGCTTCTTTAGAATCACATCAAGGAATGGACCTGGAAACAAGAAGATGGATGCTCAGCATACTACACACCAGTAATGATGAACAGGTGACAAGACACAAAGGATTATTCAGATAATGATTTGAACAGTTGACATTTCAGCAAATAACAAGCTGTGAGTTTGTGTAAACTACTGTCAGATATAGTGCAGTCTAGTACAGCACTCCACCACCAAATGGCCCTCGTTGTGCAAGCCTGTGAAACCTTATGTGTCTCTACCAAAGTCTAGTGGTCAAAGTACATGGACAAGAGTCAGAAGATGGAAGGCGATTATCATCAGCAGAAATGCTCCACGTGACTCCTGTGGAAAGAAGTGTTAAAACTGTCAGATATTCATCAGTTATCTGAAATTTGTTGAGCAATAGCAACTGCAAGCAGCACTGTGTTCAACTGGGTATGAAGGTTCAACAGTGGTATGGAAACAACACAGGTGGCTGTCCACAAGTGGTATCACAATACACCTACAGAATGGTTCCATGAAGCCATACGGGAGTTCCCAAGGAGATGGCAGTAATGTTTTACCTGGGAGGAGAACATGATGAGCTAGCATTTGTTTAGTATTCAGACTAAACATAATAAAATTCCTGCAAATGAGATGAATCTAAGTCATTTCCACGTGTCATTTGTAGACAACTTGGCTTTGAGTGTCAGCATGGCTGTCCAACCACTTTTGGAAAGGGCCACAACCATCATTGTGGGCTGGACAGATTTTCCCAGTAAAGGCATGTGAAAACAGTGTGGATCATTCCAGGCAATCTGTTTTGGCCGAGAGAAAGGCACATGTATACTTTCAAACAAATTATGGCAAAAAAATATGAAATCTGAAAAACAAATAATAGTTTCAGTAGGAATAAATACAGACGGCAATGCACAAGTCCCTGAAGAAAAACTGCAGAAATCAAGCACTGAAGTATTCTTACAGCAAGCAAGCACCCACATGAATCATTGTCTAGATGTTGCTGCTCACTGCTCATTCAAGTCAATGTCCTCAAACATCTTGATGCTAGCTTCAAAGAGTCCAACACCCTCAGAACTTAAAAATTGGTCATGATCCTCTCCTTACGCTCAGGCTCAGGTTTCTTAGCTTCTGCAAGGGGCTCTGCTCCCAAATTTTGAGAGATGGTCGAGCATGAGCTCCTGACCATGGGAATTCAGAAAATCAAAGGCATTTTCAGCATCATACATACAAATTTGTGCGCTTGGTTTATTTTTAAAGTATTGGTTCTGGGAGTAGAAGACAAGTGCTGAATGACATAAGGCAAGATGATGATGATAATCATGGTATGATTGCAATCAAAGACACTATTTACACTGTTGTAACTCCTGAAACATTTCTAAAAATGACACCATACTTTCTCTTGCGGCAAATATAGACACTACAAAGTTAACAACAAGGAAACAAAAACCATCAGTCACAACCATGTTTAAGAAGAAATTCACATACAACTCATAGGAATGGTGCTTTTTTATACAGCTGGAACTAGATAAAAGTAAAAAATATATATCCAAATGTAATATGTAATATATCGTATTAACATCAGTGTCCAGTACTTAAAGTGTGAAAGGGAAATTCTTCAGCAGGCCTACTAAAAACACCTTGAGGAGGAACAATATGTAATCTTATTAAGTTCAAAACTCTGGACTGTTTTCTAAAAGAATATATGGAACAAACATAACAACATAGAATGTGTTACTTTGCACTGAATTTTATTTTTAATTTTGAACAAAGGGTACACTGCAGAAGTAGAGTATTCTAAGCAGCAACAGAGTAACATAAACACTGTTGTGAATGAGAGTTCTTATTTCCTCATTGCTGTTCATGTATCACAACAGGATGTCACATGTAAAGTTACTATAATGTTACATAATTTTTACATCTTTTTTTTTTGTATCAAGAAATTTAAAAAAAACATTGTTTGGTTAAGTTCACAGTAGACTATATAGCCACCATCTGCTAATAACAAGATAAAATTCCAGCTCAATTTAAGCCTAAATGTCACAACACATCAGAGATGTGGTATGGCTATTCAGGCAGAACAGATGGTAATGTCTCAGAAATGCTGTTAATTGACAGTGGTTAATGACAAGATGAGAGAAATCTTAACTTTGTGACAGGCAATAATGTAGAAAGAAATGGGAAAAAGATAGTAAAATGGGCATGATGATTGTAATGATGTGAATGGCAGTCATCAGAATTATAATCTTCATGGACTGACACCATGAAATGTGGCAGACAGGTACCACTGTCTCAAAAGAACCTGCTACCTTCATCTTCCTGGTACACAAACATCTTACCACAAGAACTTCTATCTCATATAGAAGTGACATGACTCAAACATGATTAAACAGTACATTTCTGTACCGATGAGCATAAATATGTCAGTTCTACAACAAAAGGGAACATCTTGAAGGGTTGAATAATTATCAACCATTTGTGAATTTCCTGTACCATGGAGCTAATAACATGAATGGACTCCACCATCCACAATGAACACCATGTGCACTGACATACAGTCTTAAGAATGTAAGTTAATAACTCTACTTTTCAGTGCATATTGTACCTTTCAGTTCCTGTAGTGTCTCTTGTGAATACAGAATGCACAGTAAAAGATAATTTTGAGACTAAAATTCACAATTATGCTGACATTCATAAATAATACAACCAACATACGAAAAAAAGAGTGCAGGATATCAGTAAATACAAGAATGTACTCCAAAACAAATTTAGAAAGCATAAGACATAACAGTGTTTTAAGCCAGTGTCACAGCATTCACCAGGACTCAGGTATACCACAGCATGAACAGTCTTATTTGGTACTCTGATCAGCCAACCTCTGCATTACAATAAATGTGGGACCATGGCACTACACCTGCTCTACAAGTACTTTATATCAACATTTCTTCTTAATGGCATGCAAGTACTATCACAATATAACACATTTACTTATTCCAGACTCAGGTATTGAAGTAGCACAAATACAGAGATAACTGACGCTAGGTAACCATCTTCTGTATTACAAGCAATGTTAATACTAAGCCCCCTGTAAGAACCAGGTCATCCCGCAAACCTACTCCTCTGTATACATAGTCCAACAATAAAGTTCCAGGCCTAAGATATAAGAAAAGATACGTACAAAATATGAAGGAAATTGTTTTAATTTTTGTTAAAAGTTACCTCCCTTGCAACACACTCTTTACATCTTTCTAAACTGCACAGTAATCAATGACATTCAAAGAAACCATATTTAATTTGGTGGTTAAATTCTTCATATCATCAATGTCCTGAAATCTGCTTCCTATGATGGCAGTTTTCACTTCAAGGAACATATGAGAGCTAACATGTATGAGGTAAGGTAAACAGGTATGTGGCTATCATCACATTGCAATTTGCTAAGCAGCTCATAACTATAATGACAGGAACTTTGCAAAGATTGTCCTCTTTCCAAAACCCTCATATACAGAATTGGATAAAATTATCTCCCTGTGTACGTGCAGTTTATCCTCCATCAATTTTGGGGTTATTTGTATGGTCTATGGCTGCCAGTTCATAAACTTTTACAACTGGTTCTGGATTTCAAGCAGTTGACAGCTGCCTGTCCCTTGGATTATCTTTGAGGTCCTCACTTTCCTCTCTGAATCATGTGTGCTACTCAAAGACTTGTGTACAAGATGCAGTTTCTTTCCATAATAACAGTTTCAAACATTCTGTGTGCTTCTGTAGCTCTTTCCCCCAACCCCACACCCCAAGTCTGAACACAATGTTTAGTTCCTTTATGGTGCTACATAACACTAAATGAAAACACAACCTACAAGGGGAACTGCTATGGTTAAAGTGACTGAGACAGAATGCTTTCAGTAACCCCTGGTGGTCATAACATGAACTAACACTAATCAGCTACCAGTGACTTATGTACCAAACCATTACTGCACAATAATACCGAGACTTTATTGTTTGACAACATACTACACTGAAGTTCTGTGTTCTGTTCTTGAAGTGGTGTTTTCTGCATCAAAATCTTATGCACATTAAAGGATAACAGACATCATTCTAAATTTGACAGTGCCATCTGTTGCAGTACTTTGAAGTCATGAAACATTGCTCTCAAGGCAGACTTCTGGTACGTCTTATGTGGTAGAGCACAATATACAACCACAACCTCTGGCACACGTATCAAACATGGGCCTCTGCGTTGAGAGACTAATGATTAACCATGAGAGCTATGGCCAAGCTGTGAATAATTCTGCTATGATACACATGTATCTGTGATGCAACACACATGGTTACTGGTGTTCTCCTGCATTCTCTTCTGCTGTTCCAGTAATTTTCAGACTGAAACTGCATTACTTTATATATTACTGAATAGATAATGGTAGTTCATGTGACTCTGTAAATATGACATTTTGAGATCTGAGGATACAGCAACCAAACAGCAGATAAAATAGACTGCTCACTATGGGAATCAATCACTTTCAGAACAGTATCGTAAAAAGATTTATATCATTGGCATTATATATGCCATACCATGAAAGAAAACTGTGGGTAAAAGAAGTGTATCAAAAATAAATTAACATCACAGCCAATGCAGTACCTAAAACCACACAGAATGAAATCATAAAATACCATTTTCTTATTACTATGTAAGTCTCTGGATGTCAGAGTGTCATAAACATTCTTTTCATGTGTTCTGCTGCTTAACTGTTGCAACATTTACAACTTTCAATGTTCAGCATGCAGTCTTTCAGAATGCTATTTTTATATCAGAAGAGGGTTAAAAACTTGGCTCTGATTCTGATATTTTCAAAACACAATTACAGATACACCAACACTACATAAAAAACATAAATAAACATGAATATGTCTGCCCTTCCTATAATATCCACACATGTTCTAAAATGACCGTAACAGTACACAGTAACTTCATATTTAACATATCTGCCTGCTTCTGAATTCTACACACACACACACGTGGCATAGCAAGGGTTCATAAGGTTAAGCAAAGTTGTCCCTGTCCACACAATGAAGGCATGTGGGAGAGTGGAAGTATAATTCCAGGTACTGTTAAGCCAATCACTGGATGGAGGTGAGCTGTCAGCTTCAGGCCCAGCTTGTTTTACCCCCAGGATCCATTGGAAACTGGGCAGGCCCCAGAGACAGTCTCAACATTTTGGAGAAAAGAGAAACCTCTTCCTGTTGCTGAAAACACAAGCATGAATCCTTGCCCACACAATGGCCTAGTCACTATACCAACTATGCCACCGCAGCTCTCTGATGTTAGTACCAGTGCCTATTCAAGCGGCTAATATGGTTGGCTAGGAATTGCATGGTACCCTAATTATGACCACATTAACATCTCACTAGGACCCCTTTTCATTTCCTCACTAAACATGGGCTCACTGTTCAGCAGTAAATAAGGCACCTTCTCTGAACATTCTTTGTAATAGTTCAAGTGTTTCACAAGCTTGGAAGAAAAATTTATGTCAATGTGATCTCCTTAACTATTCAGTTACACCACAGCCTCACACAAAATGATACTCACAGAAAACTGCACACAAAACATTTACTACTATCACCTAGTAAAAAGTTTACACTGTTAGCAGACAGGCTGTGGTGACAGCATTTTCAAAAGTATGTGGCACCACTTCATAGCAGTGTTTGCATCTTTTTTTAACATCTGACATCACAAACATAACTGCTTTCGAAATACCATATTAATTATGCAAAGCAAAACGTAATAAAACAATGTGGAGCATAAACAAATATACACCCATACACAAGAAGCTAGCTTTTGTAGTTCCATCCAGACTGTGGAGTACCACAGTGAAGAATATATGTACATTAAACCCCTGGTACTGAATATTACATATTGGTAACATCCAATGTGATACTCTAAATGCAAAACACTGTCATCTGGTGAAGGTCAATTATGGCCTCTCTTATGCAGCCCTCATTCAAGTTCTGGCATCAAAGGATTAATTTCAGTAATACCTATGCAATCAATGTTACCTGTATTATAAGATGTTAGGTACACTTAGAATTAATTACACGCAAATAAGTACGTACCAATATCTGGTGTTGTATTGAAGATGTCTAGGTATGATCCTTCACGGGAGAACTTTTGATTATATTGCCGTAACTCATACTTTGAATTTGAAAAATCCTCTGTTCGTGAATAAACAGTACTTCCACTTCCTAGTCGATGTCGGGGTACATTTTTTCCAGATAGGCCTACACTTGTATCAGCAGCACTTCCCTCTGAGATACTTTCTCTTGCAGTGTCCCTCAACTCCAATAATGAACTACTGTCTTTACTTTTTGGCTCACTCATCTGTGTCCTTGTGTCCACTGACACACCAACATCACAGTCTGTTTGCCGATCATCACACCGTTCATTTTCAGGTGTTGACTCTGATGAGCCTTTAAAAGCAAAACTCTCATAACCACTACTTTCACCAATGGACGGTAAACTGTGGTAATTTGATGCAACATTCATGATGTCATTGCTGTTGGTGTTACTACTGTCTATATCAGAATTATTGCAGGATTCACCTTCCCTTATCGCAGACAACACACTATTCTTCCTTTCACTAATCTCAGATTCTGCCTTCTCCTCAGCTTCAATGGACTTCTTGCCTACTTCAGATGATGAAGACAAAGGACTACCAGCCAACTTTGTCATCATGGATACACTCTGTGAACCCTCTGTCTCAGGTACTGGAAATAATGAGTCCTCTTTAATCCCTTTTATTCCTTCACTTTTACCCAATTTGTTTTTATTTACACTTTCTTCATGACCATTACTTTGGTTAATATCACAGTTCGTGTTCTCCTTCTTTGCAGTTAATGCATCATGGGGCGGATTCTCCCCATCATACGGATAGGTCCAGTTTACACAGGCAGCAGCACATTCTTTGATTCTTCTCCTTGCATCACAAAGATAAGCATGATAATTCCCATACAAGCTTTCACCTGCTTTCAAGCCATACAATGTGCTAATGGACGGTAGGGACACTGGTTGGTGTTCAGAAAAAGACGTACTACGCCTGTGATGGGCAGATGGGGTAAGCATTGCTGGCAAGGAAGGACTCGGTGAAATGACCGAATGTGCAGCATAGTCCATAGCAGCTGGAGGACGGACGGCAGGAACTGATAAGTTGCAACATGCTGGAGACAAGGAGAGAAACTTGTCGGAGCTTCGACAGTAAGGTTCAGTGTCTCGCACTCTTCTCCTCTGCGACAACATCACGTGTGTGCATGGCACCAGATGACGGAAAACCAGCTCCAACATGATGTCTTCACAATTCAGATCCACCAGGGTCTCGAACAATGCCAGTGTCACCAAACATAACTGGAGGAAAAAACATTAAAATCTTAATTAATATGGAACCTTATCTTCAGTTCAATATTCATGAACAGCAGTAAAAAAAGGAATGCTTTTCCTGCCCACCATGAAGACATACATGGGGAGCAGACATACAGCTCCACACAATCTTAACCTTGGCATTAGACTGTGATGATTGGTCAACTTCATGCCCAAATCACATCATCCCCAGTAAAGTGCCCTTGTATCCAATGAATAAGAGGCCAGGTGGGCCGTCTGGATGTTGTGGAGATGACAAAAACCTCTTGCCCGTGCCAGAATTTGAACTGCAGCTCATACTATACCAACTACACTAACCCACCTACTATACAGCAGTAAACGGCATTTAACATTAAGGCAATGGTAGCACACTATTTATGTTGAGAATGCAGTCTTCCTACTTCTGGAACCAAACACAGACTTCCTGCATTCTGCTGTAAAGATTGCCACGTGACTTTCCTGTATGGTAGTTTTAGGTTATATGTCTGTTCCCTGACAGCAATAAAAAATGGTCAGTAATGCAGAATATTCAGTCACAAGGTCATTCACACAGAGCTGAGTTTTACATTCTGTTGCTTTAGTATGGATACAAAACAAACATGAAATGAATAAGACATAAAACTGATACTGAGACATTCTTTCATATCCTTTGATCTCTCCATTTCACTGACAACAAAATGAACCTCACCAAACAGATGAAAAGTACAAATGACTGTGAAAAAGACAAGCTTAAGTATTCATACGCTAAATATGACATCCCAACTGAACATTTTGCAGTTGAAATTACTGTGCTCTTCTGATGTATACTCACTTTGAAACAGCACATACCAAAGAAACACAAACAACTTGGAAGGAAAAAATTACAAGCTGTGTGATTCCAAAGAGATATAGGCATATAAACAACATATCTGTATTTATGCATATACAGGAAATGTGTGACTCCTTCAATAACATCCACACGCAACTGTCACCAGACTTACTACAAGGACTAAAAATTTGGGAGACAAATTGTGCATGGACAACCCATCTCCAACATTATTTGATGATTTACATACTAAGAACATAAACTACTAAGGGATGGGTAGACCAAAAAGTAATGCCTAAGAGTTCTGGACAGGAAACAAAATTGAAGTGGGATGACAGAGACTGGGGCAAAGGTGAACTTCACAGCCATAATTTGGAAAAATAATATGTAAACAAGCTGATAAAGATGCATTCTCCACTAGCATAGTGTAATTTCTGTGACAAGCATGGAAAAACTCTGAAACTAGCCACAGTACCTACTGTACAAGACTACATTACACATATGGCGTATGTGGTAATATCAGACCACATGATGAACTCTTACTCCATTAGCATATGGACCTGGAAATTGAATAAGAAGTTGTTTTTCCACCTTCTGTTCATTATCATTTTCAAGTTTTATCATTATTGCCTCTTGCAGTCCAAAATTACCACATTGGCTACTCAGACTGACATTGGTGAGAGACCTACTATAAGAGGACAGCAGGGTGTCATGAACTCAGACCACAGGACACAGATGGCAAGCCCCATCCATCAGCCAACTATTCTGACATGACACAGGACACAACAAACACTGGAATTAGGCAAGTAAGGGAATTCAGTGCAAAGCACACATACGTAAGTATCACCACTGCAATTAATAAACTGATATATTTTAGTAGCACTTTCTTGATGCAATAACAGGTGTGAAGGAAGTGTGGATTTTACAAAAGGTGTCATGAAAGGACAGACTAGTCAGAAGGGCCCTTAAATGTACATTTTTACATTTTGTCTCTTTCATAAATAAGAAAATAAGAACAGCTGCTTGGAGATGTCAGTAGATAATTAGTGACTGCCACAAATCACAATGGTGTTAGTAAAAAAATTGCCCCTCTTTATTGGACATTTTAACTAGAAATACATTTCAGGTAATCTCTGACGCCTATACAAGCTTTTTAGACAAACGTGGTGAAAAAAGAGACCTGTCCTTGAAAATGCAGAAAATTTTAAAAAACATAATGGTAGAGCAGGATAGTGTTTTCCCTTTTGTACTAAGAGGATGTTTAATTGAGGGGCATAAATCTGACTGAGTTTTCCTGCTTGACCTTTAAGATTCAAAAAAACATCAGCCAGGATAGCCATTACAAACAATGATTCAAATTTACACACAAATATAAATAAATACAAAAGTACATATACTGTAAATCTTATGTTTATTGGACTGTGCATCATTGTAATAGTTGAAGAATAAAAGACCAACTTGATGTCACTTGCTATTTTATTTCACTTCTTATGTACTCAACATGTTTTGGACATTAATATATCCATCAACAGGAGCTTGCGACTGTGCTGTTGAATTACCACATTGGTAGTAGTGTGCGTGTTGCAGGCTGAAGCTTGTTTCAGCCTGCAACACGCACACCACTCAAAACCGACTGCACCAAATCTCCAACACACAACGAACCGAGAGCAAAACGACTGATGTGGTAACTCAACAGCACAGTCGCCAGCTCCTGATGGTGGATATATTAATGTCCGAAACATGTTGAGCACATAAGAAGTGAAATAAAATAGCAAGTGACATCAAGTTGGTCTTTTATTCTTCAGCTACATATACTGTACTTACAATCAAATTTTTATCTCAGGTTTTTCTGAAAACAAACTGTACTGTAATAATGAAATGGCTTATTTATTGTGATTACATAATGAATACATATTCCCATTCACAAATTTTACACTATATAATATTGTGGTGCCTAAAGTCCTCCCTTTATGTATGAATTCAACGGTGGACAAGCAATGTAACAGCAGAGGGCATAAATCATTTTTCTTATCATGAACCATACCATTGAGAGATGAAGGGAATATATAAACACACACACACATATAATTGTAATCATGAAGTTAACCACTTACCTGTGATTTGGTGTTAATCCTTTCGATGAGGCTGTCAAGAATCCTTTCACCATCATATTCATCTTTCAGAACAAAGCGGACAAAAGAATACAAGAGGCCTGGATCTGTTACACTCCGTAGGAACAGATCAAAATAAGCAGTGGCAGCCACCAGTTCTTCCACGGTACTCTGAAATACATCACACAGAACTGTGGACCAGGCACTACTTACAAATTCGTTACAGAGAACACAAACTTCAGTTCATATGACAAAAGTAAATGCAACAGTCAGTGTGTGACAGCATTATTTATACACCACACACTATTTTACAAAGTGCACTGAACATTAATGGTGATTAACAACTGAAAACACACAACAATTACAACTTGGTTCAGTTTACATTACAATTTTAGCTTACTAATTCCTTCAGGTTGATTAACAAAAATGTTTCTTATTTAGTGGTACATAAACTAGCCATTTCCACACAAGACTTGTATATCTGAGTAAAATGAGTAAAATACATATAATTTTGAACACTTCTAATCCTTGGGCTCTTGTGTCTGGCATTCAGTACACCGAATGGCTTTCTAAATTATGTCCTGTAGAGGAATGAAGATCTCTGACATTACAGCAAACATTATGGTTCCCATCGCCAAGGTAGGGTAAAGAAGATGGCACCTGTAATTTCAGAAAACTTCATGCCTGTCCACAGTCTAATCCCAAATGCTGATCCAACACAAACTGAAACAGATTACATTAAATAAAACTAAAATAAATACAATCTAATAAGAAAATGAGTTGCTCAATTATAGCGTCAAAAAAAAAAAAAAAAATGAGTACTTGAAAACAGGGGGTGCAGCATCAAAGGGGGAACACTATATATTTCATTCTTCATAGAAGTATTTTTCACTAGCAGATACAAGACAATGGTACAGATTTCTGGGAAAATTCCCCTTATGAAATGCTTTTACTTGCAAGCATTTGGGGGGGATTTGTTGCAAAAATTATGGTATTTAGGGATGTACTGTCATGTGGTCTGGTACACAGGTACTGACATTATTGAAGAATCTACTGCCTTAAACTTCCTAAAGATTGGACCACAATGTTCCTCTACAGCACTGGTTCTACAAAACCCACAAGGCCCATTATCTTAATACTCACTACCATGACAACTGCAAATCTTGTATGTTCATTAAAGTCATTACATCAGATACTTTACTCTTTAATTAAGTAAGATCTGAGGTTTCCAGTCATAATTTTGAAGGCTGTCATCTTCTGGGATGTGATGCCACATAGGCTGCCTAATGTGTCTGCATTTCAGAGGTTTCTGATGCCTCTATCATCAGGGTATGTGAACGAGCCATGCATGAAGAAACAGCCAGTGATAAAGGAAGGGGAAGACAGGAACCCCACCTAACAAAGGACTAAATAAAGCATCTTCAAGTATCCTCAAACAAACAAACAAACTAAATGGAGTGGTGTAATTGAAATGAGTGGTATGAAGGACAGTGAAAAGGTAACTGGTACTGTACAAGAAGGAAGGTAGTAAAATGGATACAGGATCAATTAAAAATTACACAAAAATAAAATAATAATGTAATATATAACATGAAATAAAAACTAACCATAATGAGGTGCTACACAGAACAAAATAAAGAACAAAAATGGGGCAGTGGAAAGAGGTTATCAACTACAAACGTGCACACGCACGCACACGTGCGCATGTGTATTTGTATGTGTGTCTGTACATCCGTCTGTCCATACATCTGTCTGTCTCTAGTCTTTACAGAACTGGTGTGAAAAGTAATTATCAGACTTCATACTTCGTGCAGTGAAAATTAATTATTGCTAACTGCACATGATGGTGACTACAACTACACTCACTAAACAGTGCATATGCGTGTGTTTGTATTTATTTACATACGGCTTACTTTAGGACATCGTCAGTCTCTCACAGATTACACAGTGGCAAATGGTAGAATAAACAATGAATGGTTAATTAGAAGAGACTTGGAAGATTTTATAGTTTAACTGCAATACTAGCCCGGTACGTGCCCTAATGGACTGAGGGGAACCATGAACATTCAACCATAAACAGCAAATATTTCGGCCAACAATGAAACCAGACATCCCTGAATATGAGTCAGAAGCATTACCACTTCAAAGAACTTGCTTGGTCGCGACATTTTGTAAAATAATGTACTATCATTCGCAACAAAATTTTCACTCACCTCAAGTAAACTTAATAACTAAAGTACTGAAGATCTCAAAGAGACAAGCAGAGCAGTTCACACATTAACAGGTCAAATGAGGTTCAGTGACAAGCTAACAGCACTGTAAATGGGCAATTTTTCTCTTATGCTGTACAGGCATCACATGGTACTGACTATATGTAACCACTAGTAGGGTAACAAAGGTAATAAAAGACACTGAACACTGCGGTCATGTGGGCAGCACTCCCACTTCATATTCAGAAGGTTGCAGATTTGTATCTTGGCCTGGAGACAAGCTAACCTTATTGACGTTACGGGACTTTCCTAAGCCTGGACATACAAATGCTGAAATATTACATCAAATCAACTTGTGACCAATTCCTTGCACATACTTTCCACTTCATCACTCAGTAATCACTATTCACTAACTCACACTGTGTAGTCTGAACTAACCACAGCATTTTTAAAAACACCAAAAATAAATAAATAACTGAATCCAATAGAAATAACTCACTAAATATACATAACAACCAGTAACCATTCACAACTGCCAGGTTATCTACCACTGCCACAACATGCAACACAGTGGGAGAAATATCGGAGCAGACAAATATTCTGGCCCTTTTGTTTTTTTGATTTGGAGTAGGGCACATAAATCACATTAGATTTTAAATAAAAAATTAGGTCCCTTTATATGAAAGAGCTGAAAGATGAATTTTTCTAAATGTACTGGTTACTGAAAAACAAAAAACAAAAAAAAAACTTGGATAAAATATTGAGGCTCTTTCATGTAAAAAATAAGTGCAATGGGGAAACCAAAGCTTTCCATTCCTCTGCTTTTGGCTCCTTCAGTTCCAAACACAGCAGACCTGCACTTTATATATACTGTATCCTGCCAAATGTGTGGGACTTGAAGAAAATATTCCTATCAGAAATAACAGAAAAGTGAAGAATTTCTTTCCAGGCACATCACATTTATAATTCACTACCTGGGGGTAGGCGGTCACCTTTACACCCCAGCAGCTTCACTCCCATGAAAGAACGCCAGTACCCACTGTTTAGAAGGCTGGATGGGGGCCACAGCCAGTCTGGACATTGCGAAGAAGAAACAAATACCTTGCCTCAGCAGGGATTCAAACCCCCACTTGTCCAGCCCACAGCCTACACACTGCACTGTACTTTCTTATAATAAAACCAACTAGATGCACTAATTTCTCTAATTTATTTTTGGAATAAAACTCTACATGTTTCAGACAGTTCCTCTGTCCATCATCAAGAGTTTTTCACTGTACACACAGCAAAACCTGTATGACATATACCACTGCAGTGTGTACAGTGAAAAACTCCTGATGATGGACAGAGAAACTGTCCAAAACATGTAGAGTTTTATTCCAAAAATAAATTAGAGAAATTAGTGCATCTAGTTGGTTTTATTATAAGAATTTATCACAATGTACGGTCATCTGAATGTCAAACTGTACTGTACCTGAAGATGCTACCACAAAGGCTATACTAAAAATGGGAGAACATTCAGGAACCTCTTTAGGAAACAAAGCTATGCATAACTACAGTTGACTGTGTCTGCACATCTCAGTGCATGTATGTGGGCAACTGACATGCATCTGGAATAGTCTGTTCTGCTAACATTCATCAGGACTGTAATAATAAAGGACACATATAAGTAGAATACATGTAAAATGAGGATCTTCTTCTTCAATAATGCCACTTTGTAGCCATTTTTAAAGTGAGGATAAATGTATGTTCAGTGGAACCGTATCAATGGCTGTATACTGCAAAACATTACAACTCCTGTTATGGCTTGAATAACTTTTTTACACCTCTGCACCGTAGGAACAGCGATTTCACACAGATCATTTTCTCCTTAAGTGACTTCCAAAGCAGGAGAGAAACCAAATCATTGATAATCATGAGAAGAGCTCACATAAGGAACAGCTCCTAAATGAGCATTACATGGTGTGTGTCACAACCCAGAAGACCACGATATAAATTTTCAATTTTCACCCTTACAAAAACCTTAAGTCATATAAGTCAGAATGAAGAATGACTGAATTCAACTGTAAACCTCAAATTCTAAGGAAATTCACAATTCATGGTAAAGAGCACATAAAACTACAAACACATGTTAAATTTTACAAAGCAGTTCATAGTTTAAAGCTACTTATTTCTCATGCTAACTACTTTATACACAGCATGACATTGAAGTGGAAACATTCTAGCAGACAATGCAAACAAGACTACAAAGCAAATGATACATCAAAACAAGCAGTACATCAAAATACGTTAAGTATCATCATCACACGAGGAACATGCATAACAAGAAAACTCTACATGATTCTCACAATGGTATATCATTCACTCTTTGGACTTCAACCACTGTCCCATTTTCACCCCCACCCCCCAAAAAAATGTTCATGGACAGCAACGATCCCCATTCTCTAGCAAAGGATGACAGAAGTATCTACACAGTTTATTCTGACGGGCGGAGCTATTCTAAACCTGGGATAAAGAGTCAATGAATTCACACACAATAATTATTCTACTCTAATCTCACCAGACTACCCTGACACCACAACAAACACGATCGTCACAATACAAAATGAGGTCTGACTATGGCTATACAAGATTGTTAGTAAACTAGGGAAGCCCATCACTGAAGACGAAACAAAAGAGATGAGACAAACAACAACAGTCCTAATGTGTCATGTAACTACAAAACTGTTGTGTATAATCAGTTGATAGGTACAAATTCATCATGTCACATACAATGTAATATGTGTTTACAACTAACATTAACCTGAATATATTCCGAGTTCCACTTCACACTGCAAAGTAAACTCACTACATCTCAACTACAAAAACCAGTCAGTAAATGCTGCAGAGGAAATTATCACTATTTACACTGAAATCCACACAAAACATGAACACATTGTGCAGGCAGGATGTATAGTTATTGAATGCTGAATGTGGCAGTATATACAGTATCCACTAGGCCTTAAACGGTAAATCTAACATTGCCAAAATACTGGACAAATGCTTTACTTTACATACACGATAAAATAGAAAGGGGACGCTCTACAGCCACTCTACAGCATATGTCTTGTTCCCACCTTAGTGCATGCCATGGGAACATGACATATGTTGTACAGTGACATGAAAAACCTTAACATCAAAACACCCAATATGAAACCACATGATATCTACCAGCAAAATTCCACTAACAACTGCTAATTTTTAAAAACTGAAGATTTTAATAACTGCTTGCATCAATTTAATTTCAATTTTAATCTTGATATCAAATCACAGTATATGTAAAGACCAGACTTGTAACAAAAACCAGTTAGAAGCGAGACCTCCCTTCACACATGATCTGTACACTTCCTAGTATGTTTCAAATATTGCCTGAAGATGGTCCCTACAGGGTCAAAACATGTAGCTGGTTAACTTATTATTTTTATAAAATTGCGTTTTTGATGGTTGTTAATCTGCTTTTATTTATTCTCCAACACAACAGGCTGCATAAAGTTAAGATTATAGTCTTAAGAAATGTGACACCATGTAATTTGGTAGACAGGTACCAATGCTGTGGAGGTATGTGCTGCCTCCATCTTCATGATGGGCTGTTTCACCATGAAGATGAAGGTAGCAGGTTCCTCCAAAACAGTGGCACCTGTCTACCAACTTACATAGCATCACACTCCAGAACACTGCAGGGGTAAAGCTGTCCCTGTGCATGCTATGAAGGCACATGATAGTGTGAAGGTACAACTCAATGTATCCATAACCTCAGCACTAGATGGGTGGATGGTCAGCTTCACACCTGGCTGCTATACATCCAGTAGCCACGAAACAGAAGGCTGGGTGGACTCCGCAGCCAGTCAGGATATTTTAGAGAACAAAAAACCTCTTGCTCCTGCCACAAATTTAACTATGATTCCTCAGCTGTCCAGCCTGTAGCCTACACATTACAACTGAGCTACCATGGTTCCTGCACAAAACTGTAAGCTTAATAAAACAGATGATCATAATTGCTGAAAGACTCAACATGAGCAAGATGCATGATGGATGTCTAATGCTGTCACCTGTTACAGCACATAAGAGAGTTCAACATGTGAAAAAGCTTGTTGATAACAAGATCAAATCAGGTCATGCTAACTAAATGTAGGCCTACACAGTACAGTCACTGTATCATTATCCTTCTGTCTCAGCCTGCTGTGCAGGTTTCCCCTTTATACTTCTGACTGCATCTGTTTTCTGCAATTTAAACTACATTCCCAAACCACCACAATGATCTTGTTTTGTTTAGTCTAAAAATAAAATACCCGCATGAACCACAAATGCTCCTATTATGAAGTTTCTGCCATTCCTCATTATATATTTCTTAGGTCCAAATATTTTCCTAATGACCTTGTCATGGAACACCTCCAACCTGCATTTCAAGCTAACTATAATATCTTGTTTTCTAATCACATGTCATACAGCAACACATGTACAAATTACACGTAGTTTGTTTTGTCAGTAAAGTAAATAGACAACATTTGTTCTCGTATCAATCCAGCACAAAATACAGTAGTAGATGAATCTGTTTCACAATGCTCTTTTCCACACTATACAGATAACGGGGCTTTATCTTCAGAAGACATTAAATTATCCTTTGCTATAAATTTAACACATATAAAGCATTATGTAGTTGAAGTAAAGTCTAGTATTCTTTAACAAACTTAATGAAGATGGATATACTGTATACTGAAGAGTCATGCTGTGACAGTCACTATATCTGTTGACATTCATATTTAATTTCACATTACACGAACATTTCTACAATTACAGCCACAGAACTACCAATACATACTAAATGCCTTTCATCTCGCAGGAAAGTTTTCTGCAGCACTCCCACATGGGTACTGTAAAAGTACAAGTTCAAAACAGAAGTACACATTAGGAATAGTCAAATGCTTGAAATAACATCTTCCCATATGAAACTGACTTTGTTTACATAAAACTTATTTTTGACCATTTTTCAGTATCTAAATTTACAAAATGCCGTAGTTCCACCACCACCACCACAACCACCACCACCACAACCACCACCACCACAACACTGTAGTTACTGCTGTTGTTGTCATCATCATCATCATCATCATCAAGGTCATTGTTATTATAATCACCATCCTCATCACCAATGTCACTGTCATAATAATAATAATAATAATAATAATAATCAAGGATTAGGCTAGTTCTGTTGTTTCAGCCCCTTTACCAAACATCCCTGGCATCTTCTACCCTTCAGCTTAGACAGCAATGCTTCAGAACTTGGTTTTCTGACATTCTTTCCAAATGTTCTAAACATTTCTTCTATCAGTTCTTTGTTCTTGAGATCACAACACAAACTACTTAAACACATCCAAAGAATGTTTACGTAAAACATAAAATCTTTCTCACAGACAACGCAGGGAGCTACCAGCACAGTTACCATTCTATACAACGAATACAGCAACTGATTCTGCACCTGTGAATTCTGGTTGTTTTCTGATGTGAAAGAAAATGTTATAAATTAAAATACATATGAATACCGACACATAAATGTAGCTGAGTCTGCAAACACCTTCCACATTCAAGTTACAGAAGACTTTCAGTTTTTTCTGGCTTCCAGATGACATTCAAGGAAAGAGAACTAATGCACTGTGTAACATTGGACTGAAGTTAGTAAATCTTATATTTTATTAAGTACGAAATCCTCTGTATTCTGATCAGAGTGTTCAGTGAAAAGTTATAGAATGCACGAAAGTAAATCTACATTAGTTCCTATACTAATAGGGTATGGAAGTTTTACACATGACACCTAAATGTTGCCTTCATCTCAGAGTTAACGTGCAGGTCTGAACAATGGTAAGACACATTCCATGCACAAAAGGAATGTTAGCTCATTAGAACAGAAACCAGCAGCAATGCAACCAAAGGTTAGTGACAGCATAAAGACATAACCATGACATGTTGATGTACTGACCGCTTCCTGTGGTGAATCTAAACGGTCAAGAGAAAGTCCCACAGAGTCCTATAAACGAACGCAGCAGGGACGGACGTAGCGAGCGAGGCAACAAGAGGGAGCGAGAACACACACCACATTTAGCTAGCAACCACCATATTAAGTCAAGAGCATTTTCCACATTATGTATAATTAGCATACACAAACCCTTGAAGTATGACAAGTCAGGTCTAAATAATGTTTTCCACAGCGTCATCATTACTTCCACTCCAAAATGTTTAAAACAGCTTGACATGTGTGAATTTACTTATTAAGATTTAAAAAACTACAAATTTTACAAATTATATATTTGTATTTCCATTACACAAATGACCAAAGGTCGTACAAAACAGTAACCATACGAAGGCATTAATGGTTCCCTTAATGGGTATGATGCAGACAACTTGGCTCAAAAGACACTGTACAACTTATTTTGTCTCACAGTGTCAGTCACTAATGGTATAACACATTCATGTTTCTTTCTTTGAGGAATTTTTACACCCTAAATTTACAAATAAAGCTGATGTAACTCAGTTATTGAATAATTTCACTTACAATGACTATATAGATTTAAAGAAAACTTACTGTACAGAGTGTCTGAAGTCACCATACACCTGACTTATTTATGTATTTATTTATTTCATCATATCTGCATTTTAAGGATCCAGAAGATGTGTGTAGGCATCCCCATGGTCAGCAGAGAGCCCAATACATCACCACATCCTTTGTGACATCATCCATGGCATTTACAGTGTTAAAAGAGGTGAAGGCATCATTAACAGTAGCTCATAATTGAGCGCTGGCTTTATAGTGATGCACTGAAACAGGCTGTTATTAGGTGTGGTCAAGTTTGGACTACACAGAGTGTAGTCCAAACTTGACCACATGGTAGTGGCAAAGGGGATGTTGCACAACCACAACCAACCCACCTGCCTGGGAATGCTTCACTGGGGATTTTATGTCCAGTCAGTGGGAAATGAGCACCATCTTGCTGAAACCACAACTATTCCATAATCCCTCTGTTGCTTGGTTCTGGTATAACAAAATTTCTCAACATTTTGAGATATGAAACGCCAATGACGGTTCCATCAAAGCAATATGGGCCAATGATATGAAAAGACAGCTACTCCTGCCCATATTGTAATGTGTGGTCTGTGTGTATGAATCAGCTGTATGAAGTTGTGGATGGTCTTCAAACTTAATTGTAAAATGAGGATTCAGTTTGGCCCAAAAAAACCTTTCAAAGTATGGTGCAGTGGTGAATGGCATTTTTGTCTCAAAATAGAACCTTCCCAGGAGACATGGCTGTTGGAAACCATTCCAACAGCAGTGCACATGCTTTGTGATACTGTCTTATGCCAGCATGACTGGCTGAGTTCATTTAAAAATATTGGCCACTATGACCTCATGTGGTCAAACATGGTTAACCCTTTGGTGCCGGAATTAAAACCCTCCGAGCAACGCTGCCTGCCAGAATTTCTTACTGGGACTTTTAAATTTTAATGCTTACTCTTAGGGGAAAAAAAAGCATATCTCATAGACTTTTCCTTCAAATTTAATTAAATAAAATTTTGCACTCTGCTTATGAATTGGTTAATCCAGGAAAGAATGTTCATCTATTTTTATAATAAATTTAGGCCTGTGAATCACATGTATTATATAAAATGTGGTGTAAACAGTTCATTACTAACATAATTCTGAGTGCTGCATAAGGTCTGTGGTACCTTGCATTAATGTTTTATAACGACACACAGTGTTCACAAACAGGGTGATATATTACAAATTTACTTTTGTGTGATATTCTGCAAAACAAGGCACCATGCACAGGCCCACTTCACATCTGGTGCAATGTGCCCTTTCTTTGGCCGTGAGAAGAACAAAGACAGTAGAGCAGTTGGGCTGATTTCACTGGCCATTGTTTGTTATGGCTACTTCTGCTGAGGCTGGCTGCTGTTGTTGTTCCTCTTCTTCTTCTTCTTTGTCTTCTTCCTCAAAATAGTCTTCTAACATCACTAGCTGTCGCACCCGATTCCAAGGCCATGTCAGCAACCAGAATTTCACTCCTCAAGTTTTATTTTTTTCCGGCCACTGCTCGAGACCCACAAACATCTGCCTTGTTTAGGCTACTATACAGGGTGTCCCAGGAGGAATGTGCCAGACTTTGGGAGAGTGTTCCTTACGTTAAAGTATACCGATATAACCCAAAACGCCTATATCCAAAGTTGATCGGTTACGGAGATAATGGCCAGAGAAGTTTGAAACTTTGACAGCTGTTACACACTTATTGATTACCAAATACATATTAAAACTGGCAGGAATATGTGGATTCTATAATGTTAATATCTGTACATAACATGTAATTAACATATGAGTGACATAAAGCCATTAAATTGAACTACATAAACACCGGACAAGCTACTAAATGTCACGCAGGCACGATTAACACTGTATTCCACTCTCAAGGTCATCAACGCTCTCACATGACACATCAGCTGTGCAGGTTGCAGTATTTGGAACCGCAAGAAGCCCCAACTTTTCTCTGGCCATTATCTCCGTAACCGTTCAACTTTGGATACAGGTGTTTTGGGTTATATCGGTATACCTTAACATAAGGAACACTCTCCCGAAGTCTGGCACATTCCTCCTGGGACACCCTGTATATGACATAGCACAGTTTAAGAAATGTAATACCAGTAGATATGAACGTCTTCTACGGTGACAGCAAAACAGATCTAAAGCTACAATGTGACCGCTGTATCTATATTCCAGCTATTTGAGGGTGCCCAAAACCGCAGTTACTAGACTGATGGCTGTATGTTTCATGTTACTACCCCACAACCCCTACAGATTACCCCAGCACTACAAGAGGCATATCTGTGGGCCCTTCTGTAGCTGTAAACATCGAGTTTTGTGGATATCTCCAATTTTTGAGCATTAGTTTTGTCTGAATTATATGGGTACAGCATGCCACTGACAACCTTTCTGGTCAACAACTACAGTTCGCTTGAAAGGCCAGTGTTGATATTTCAACCCACAGTGAACTGCAGAGCAAGCGATAGTCAAAGCAAGCAGTGTCAGAACCATATTAGTCAGCTGGGGAAAATGTGCAGTTACTAAGTGTCTACGTATATATCAGTCTTTGTGAAGGAGTTTAGGAGGTGGAGGGGGTACATCCGGCTCCTGAATGAAAGCCTGACCTTCGAAGGTACTGAAGCATAGCAAGCCACAGCAGTTACCAAACAGGAGTGAGCAAAATTCCTCCAAACTTCGACACACTGTTTGCACCATCTTTATAAGTCGTTCGGCTATTTAAAGGGCTCACTTCGCGTTGTCTTTGTAAGTCTTTGGCGTTAACACAGTACTCCAATTTCTGCAGATCATTTCCATTTTGAAATGTGCAGTGACTTTTCAATGAAAGTGGCACGAGCAGCACAAGTCACCATTCAGGTTATTGGTCAACCACTCCAAAGATAATCTCTCCCATATGAAAAGGCACATTTTTTCCCATGATAAAGGGTTGCTCTGCATAGAGATGGCTTCCCAAATCACTGTTGAAAGAAAAGGTGTCATCGCCTGATTCACTGTCCGACCTGTGTTGTATTTTTATGCACCCAAACGCTCACTATCAAACACTCCTCAACAGAGTAAGTGTTCATACCTGTCATTATCACCAATGCACAACAAATAACAAGAAAATGCTACCTTGGATGCTGGATCATTGCAGTTCTCTCACATGTTCACTGCTACTCAGGGTTGCCAAGTCATATACAGTCATGCCAAGTCATAAGATGCAGACGTAATGAAATAAATAAATACATACATGAATTGATAAATAAATAAGTCAGGTGTACAGTAACTCCTCAGGCTACCTATACATTACAACTCAGAAAAAATTCATTGTACCAACAGTCTAGATGAGTTTCCAACACCATCTCTTTCACTGTTCATACAACATTATGCAGATTTGTACCCACTAATGGTAAAGGTAAAGACATTTGTCTTTGTATGTAATCAAGCACCACACCATGAAAACATAAGAGAGGGAGACAATACAGTGCCAAACATTTTTAACCTCAACAGTATATGCAGGTAAGTCATCAACTTCAGACACCAGCCATTTTTTACTCTTGGAGAAAGAACTCCCAGTACCCACTGGATATAAGACTACAATTTAAAAAAGGAGGAGACTTACAAAAATTTCTTTCATTTTGTGAATGATAGCATATTGTAAACAACTCGCTCCAGGTGATGCAAAGAATTACAACTTCACAAGTTAATACCAACACATACAACCCCACAAAAAAAAAAGTCCACTTCTTTGTTTGCTATAAAAATATTCTTCACTCTTTCCAGAGACAGCAATAGCAAAAGCTCAACTAATACTTTATGAAAATTATATGTTACAGAATTTCATAACATTATCATGAATTTTAACTGTGCAAATTCCATTAGAATCGTGACAATATGGAGGACATTAATCACACTGTAGAGGAGTGTTGTCTGCATCACCCTACAGTCACAATCTCATGCCCAAAGCATTAATACAGCCTGACTTCTGTTCCACTACTGATCACCAAACATAATTACTGATTCTGGTATATTCATAGGCAGTGTCAGAAGTTACAATGCCCTTATGGGCACCCCATCTTTTAGATGATTCAACAAGGCACGCCCGGCAGAGCAACCTGTCTCTTTGACCACTAAATATGGCACGGTCAGTGGGGGGGCTCTGTCTCCAGCGGGTGAATGGCATGATGTTCATACTGAATTTCACAAAAAAGAGTCAAGTAGTGTCTATATCAGTGAAATGTTGTTGAATCAGGGAATGAATGGATGGGCATATCCAACTTGTTAATAAAATTCTAAACAACGAAACAAACCTAAACCAATTTCTAGTTATAAATTCTATTACAGTGTACAGCTTACTGTCAAATAGCAACAAGAATATGGTGTTCTGTGATATGACACCATAGACTTTGGTAAACACAAGCCAGTGTTTTAAGGCTAGTTCATCCTAAATGTTGGTACTCAGCTGTTATATCCCACAATACCATAATCTTGACACTCATGCTATGCAAACCACAAAACTCACAACTAGCAACAATTCTTAATGAAAGTAAGAAATATAATTATGGGCTCACACAGATTAAATTCGACAACTTTAACAAAGGTAATGAATTAAAATCCAGTCTTCCTGCAAATTTAACCTAGTGTATCACAATTTTGAAGTCAAAATAAGATTCTTACTCAATACCACAAATTATATGAAGACAACACTGCTGAGTAGTTTCTGTTACTAAGTACGACTTTAAAATCTGGAAACACACGCTGCTGATTTACTTCACTTCTCCCTCCAAAACAACAAAATTAGGTACTACACATTTTTTGTGATATAGAAAAAGGCACTGTGGTGTCACATAATGCCAATGTGCTGTCTAGTTACAAAGTATTGTCAATTGACAAGAGAAGAACACATTTAATAAGACCACTACATTAAACCAAAATATTTCATGCTAACTATTCAATACATATTGCCTAATCCTGGGAATGGTTCTCAGCATTACTCTCATCCCAAAAGTAAGTAATACACTCCTGTTCACATACTTGTTATGTCAGTTAATCCAAAATAAGAACAAATTATTTAGATGTGACTTGAGACCATTAGCTTCAAGGGTTGGTACACATGAGTAACACTGCTCATACGTCACAGAACACAGTCTTATAATCTACGCTTATAATGAAGTACAATACTAACATCAAAATCCCTGAACCTCTCAAGATGCATTTAGCAAAATGAGCGAAAGCTAGCGCAACATGATCGACAGAAATATGTTTATTGTGAAACTTGATTCTACACATTACTTTCATGTAATGTACATCCACAAAAATAACTTCAGTAAATTATAACCAAAAATGTTTGCAAACTAAATGAGAAAAAGCTTTGGGTTTGTCCAAAAATTATGTCAAATTTCTGGTTACATGTATTAATATAGGTTACTTCATCATCAAGACATTTCTTGAAGGCCCTGTCACAGTGTAAGAGTTGTATTACATATCTCATATTCAGTTCCAGCACCTTGTTGCAAAAGAAGCACAAATAACTGAGTATAACTTCACTGTTCATTCCTAAATTAGAATTAATATAAATCACAGTACAGTAACTGGCCAAAGAATTAGCCATAAAAATTCACTAGACTAATGTTTTCCGAACTGTTTTGTTCACTTAACATCCCTGAAATAAAAAAATTACAGAACAAAACATCACAATAAAACAAAAACGCAAAACACAACGTCTTTCGGTACACCAAAGTTCCAGTCATGTTTTTGTATTTATGTACACACAGCCTTACAGTTACTGTTGATACAACTATACTACCAATGAAGTCAACCAGAAACATGTGTATTTTTATAGCAGTTGCCTTGAAACAAAGAAATGATATGAAAAAGCTAAAAGCTCTTTTCTGAACAGCAATGTGCTTGGTGACAAACATGAACAACACAGATGGATATACTTCATATTTTTCCCAACACATCAGAAATATGTAAAATTTTTTATAGCATTGCTTTTCTAATTTTGAAATGACAAAAGAAATTAAAGTAATGTACGTTTTCTTCACTTTACACTACACCCTTTCATTAAATAACAGATCACTGAAACACATTTTACAGAAAGGATGGAGATTACAAGACATCTGTACAATGGATGTTGTACAACTTCCATGCAACAGTCTAATACAATTTTGTACATTTGTATTTTGTCAAGTACAAGGAACAGTCCTTCAAAAGATCTTCTCAATTCAAGTAAAACATACTTTACAATCCACAAACACAGACCAAAATTGCATTTGCCCTACAAGTTTTAGCGGAAAACCTCCAAAATTAATTTTTGGAACTAATGCACAAAAACACATTTCTCACCCAGCACCTAAGTGTTGACCATTCCTCCCACACCAGTACCTGTTCTTTGTGCAAGAAATGCAATCTTTATGAGGAAACAAAGTAATATAACAGAAATGTATACCATCCTGTTTGTTAGTTGATATGCTTTTGCATGCAATGTAATGGAAAAGACAGTAAATGTTTGAATTTCCAAAACACATACTAAGAATAAATGAATTCATGGTTGCAAACAGTGATAGGAATGGTGTGGTACATGTGTCAGCAGAACAAAAGGTCAAAGACCGAACCTGTGTCTTCTGAAAGTATGGTGGCAACCTTCACTTGAGTTTGTCACTACAAGCAAAATGAGCATACTTTGTATGTATGCTGGCAAAAGTGACAAATGAGGCAGAAAAATGGCATAGATATTAGAAGAAAGGTAGATATATGTGAAGGCATGGTTTCTTTGGCACATTAACTTACAAAACCTTAGTTTAAAGAAACTACAGTATTTCAAACTGCCAAAACAACCAACTAAGGCTCACAATTAAGTACTGGAGAATTATATGAAATATATGCTAATCAGTTTTGGCTATAATCAGAGAAAAACTGGTGAGGCCATGTTCCAAACTGGGGCCGAAGTGCCAAAGGAAGGAGGGAGGGAAGGGGTGGGGTGGGGAGAGAGGGGGGGGGAGACAGGAGAGAAAAATAATGCACATTTCATGGCCCTATACTTCTGCACACAACCCCAGCATAACTCACCAAACGTTTACCACAGTGAAAAATGTTCTGAACAGAAGTTGCAGAGAAGGGCAAAACAAACATTTTATGTCTAATACATATTCCAACAAGTTTTATGGTTTTGAGGTAACTGAAGGAAACATATGGTGTGAGTATATTTCTTAACTTACATATGGAACAACTCAAAATGTTTCAAACATGCTTATCTATCCTGCCATGCCATAGAACTATGTAGGGGGAGTAGAGGCACAGTTTCAAACATTCTTAAAAGCAGCACTACACTGAGGTGCGTGGTTAACTCCACTTCACATCCAGCCACTTGTCCCCATACCCCCCCTCCTGAGAAGGAACCCCAGCATCCACTGAATAGGAGGCTGTGTGGGCCACACAGCTGGTTTGGACATTTCAAAGAAGAGAAAAATCTCTTGTCCATACCAGAATTTGAACCCTGGACTTTCCAGCCCAAAGCCTGGTCACTATACCGACTACATTACTCTTGCTCCTTTACTTTAAGGTGGTGCAGAACCGAAATTTGGCTTTATAAAGAGCATATATGTGTCAGGCCTACATACAAGGCCTCATAAAGTTCTTGACTGTGACCAAAACCTCCCTCTAAAATTGTGAGAGCTGCATAATGATTTGGCATGCTTTACTACAACAATAACTAACTAAACTCCGTGGCCTTAGTCCGCACGCGAACTATACCGACAGAGCGGCCGCCGCCGGTCGGCGAAGTTAGTGCCAACTTTTGCGGATAGAGGGGTGTCACGTGGTCAGCGCAA
>Ga0123352_10001268_pt1 | contig 33127 bp, 8 predicted proteins | sample TergutLab28metaG_FD_89700 | JGI IMG/M metagenome (GOLD analysis project Ga0123352, IMG submission 89700) | Labiotermes labralis P1 segment gut microbial communities from Petit-Saut dam, French Guiana - Lab288 P1 | ecosystem: Host-associated > Arthropoda: Insects > Digestive system > Gut ...
CAGTGTTGTTGTCCTTTATCCTTTTTTTTGGGGGGTCCTTTTTTTATTTGGGCCCTGGGGTGTTTTTTGCAGGGTAAATAAAAATTGAGCTATACCCTTGAGTAGTTTTTTAAAAAAAAAAAAAAAAGTAATTTTGTTAATACTTGTTGGATTTCAACAAAACTTGAGGCACACATTTAAGAACCTCTAATCTTTATGAATAAGAAATAAAATCTTAACTCAATAATTTAGCTTTGTGTGGAACATCTTGAAACAACCTTCAACAGAACGACCAGTGTGACAACCGGGGCATCAAACCACTAACTTCCTCCTTTTGTTCTGTTTATAACACACTACACACCTCTTGGTTGGCCTTGTCTTTTTCTCTTTTGGTGGGAATCTTTTGGTAAAATGTCTTTCAAGATGCAGCACATTTTTAACAGCGGAATGACAGCCTTGCATTTTCCTTTGAATTTCACTCCCTGTGTTCCATAAGTAGACCCTGTACCAGATCTACTCTGAATTTAAAATTGTCTATTATGGACTGGCCTGAATTTGCATGGCATATTATCATATAATTTAGAATGGTTCTGATGAACCATACAGTCATTTTCTCTCTTTCCAAGAGATATGGTTGAAGAAGTTGGTCTTTTGGATCAACTACTACCATGTTTCCATTGTAAGGTAGCATTGATACACACTTTTCCTTTCCTGCCCATGTTTCATTAAGATTTTTCTTTTTTCCTCCCTGTGATTAAGTTGAAATCACTGTTAGTTCTTTTTTGTTACTCCATTTCAGAAGAGACAATAGACTTGATTGGTGAGCTATCAGCCCTCCTTGCTTTAGCTTATTGTCTATAGTACAGCTTGTTCAATTTCTTCCTTTAAAAAAAAAAAAAAAATTGCTACTTGAGGCCATGACTGATCCAGCCTGGAGCCTCAAACAAAACTGAAATGCAAAATCAGCTGTGAAGAAACAAGAAAGCTGTTGACACATAAAAGTGACATATCATACACCATTCAAATGCTCCATACCTCAGCTGTGTGACAACAGTGGCAACATTCGTTTTAGTTTTCATTTGATTGTTGGAGACAGGCACAGAGCAGCAGGTGCATTTAAAGACTGCAAAAAAATGACCCACATTTCAAGATGAGAGAAAAAATAAACAGTTGATTTTGTGGAACCATCTCCCACACCACACAACAGCCAGTCATTTATAAACATGACTAATGAAGCCGGATTACATTTGCTTCCCAAGTTTTTGAGAGAGTTGAATGATTCTGAGCTTGCAATACGGAGCACAAACCAGCACTCCACACTGAAGGGTTAATCTACAGTGCTGACATCACACTAGCAGGCTTTCACCTGTTTGGTCCTTCGAAAGACAGCCTGTAAGGACACTATTCAACAGAAGACAGGGCAGAATGGCATGTGTCAGTGGTAATAAATGAAGATGAGCTTCTTTAACTGGTGGGAAAACATGCTCTTTTTCAAAGTTGGAATAAGACTTCTGACAAAGGAGGAGGTTATACTGAAACATTACTATGTGTTCCACACTGCCATAGTGAAGTTCTATGAAATACTCATATCTCTAACTCGTAATTGCCATAAAATAAAATATCAGATGCACTACTTTCTAACCTATGTGGTTACTGTGAATTATCCTAGATGGTAACAGTACTGAACTGATATGATGAACCCCAAAAATTGACAATGTAGCTGAAAAAAAAAACACTGGAGTTATTATAATTTTTATAAATTCCTGTCATATAAGAAACATAAAAACACACATAATGAACCTCCTCACGAGTGATTAACATCAGTACTGTTCAAAAGGGCTAAAACTGATGACAAAATCCCCCACCATAGAGACACACCCCTACTTATGCCTGACAATCTGGTGCAAGTCCAATTTGGCATCATTTGGAGTACAGTATATATATATGGGAAGCTCTGTGTGTGTGTGTGTGTGTGTGTGTGCTTTTACACACACACACACACACTGTAGTTATCAATTACTGTAAATGTAGACAACAAATGCTCACTAGGAAATCAATAACAACAAAACAATTTACCTTAATATATTTTTTTTGTGAGGGGGAGGGAGGGACGCATAAGTCTGAAACCACATAACTTGAAATTGAATAAGTAGGGGCATGTCTGTAATGTAAAGTCACCCTAAATAATACTGTAACCATTCCACTACAATGCAACAGCTGAGGTTCGCAAAGCAGTGATGATGAAGATTCAAGACTTCTGGGATGTTCAGCAGTGGTGACTGGTAAATAGTTAACTGAAAATGACACAATGTTCCAGAAGACATAAATCTTCACTCCACTGCAAATTATGAAATGAATTACCTGCATGGCACGCTGTAGTGGCGTGGTCTGATGGTAGAAGTGAATAGTTCCTGGTTCCACAGGAAACCATTTCAGACCTGCCAACTCACTCTCTGAGAGAGGAGTAAGCACTGGACAATTGTGACCGGTGAAGAAAGAGAAAAGTGTGTGAATGGTGCGACGCTGGGTGAGTTCCAGGTGACGATGTGTGCGACCTGACAGATGCATCTTGTAGCGCTCAGCTGTTGGGAAACTGCGCTCACACAACAAGCAATGATGCCTCTCTCTTGTCTGGGGATGCTGTTCTGCAAGATGGCTCATGAAGTCCACCTGAATTAATAATAATAAAAGGTAAAGGTAAAGTGTTCCCGTTACAGGCCCAGTGTGGCCCAGAGGGTGGGTAGAGGTATAGCTTTACTCTTCCATTACTGCAGCACTAGAAGGGGGTGAGGGGTCAGCAGCACGCCCCAGCCGCACTTTACCCCCGGGAAAGAACTGGCACCCATTATAAATAATAATAATAACAACAACAACATGTAAAAACAAAAAGTGATACCAGTACTAACAGGGGCAAATGGAAAGAACTCAAAATCATTCAGAAAATACCTGAGCAACATACCCGGAAAGTACAACACAACAGAACTACAGAAAAAAGCCACAATGGGCACAGCACACGTACTTCTGAAAGTACTATGGAAAAAAACATTAACCATGAGAAACAGCATTACATGAACCAAAATCTGTAAATACAGAACTGCTACAACATTATATACCCCAGAAAAGTGGTTTAGTTTCAGGTATATAATTCTAAGCAGGGCTGACAACCTTACTGCCTTCATGTGCTGACTGTCAAGAAATACTGGAAGCCTCAAACTCCTGGAGCCCAAAGGGTCTGTCCAGGCCTGTAATGGGATAGCTTTTATATAGCTCCACATATCCTGTTTGAAGGTGATAACAAACAACAAAAACAAAAATAACAGAAAGACAATGTGGAAGACTTCAAGGTGACTCATTACCACCACTGTTATTTTGCGTTAGCTTTAACTACCTCACAGGACAGCTGAACACGGTGAGCACAGGATATGAAGAACACACAAACAAGACAAAAATATCACATTTACTTTACATGGATGACTTCAGGCTGATAGGTAAAACAAAGGAAGAACTCCAAAAAAGATACAAAAAGTTGGAACCTTCAGTGAAAATATCCATATGGAATTCAGATTTGACAAGTATGCAAAGACTGTACCCAACAAAGAAAAATGTTTACTTGCAAAATTTAGTACTGGACATCAACCAAGAAATACAACAGCATGACCAGGGTATAACCTACAAGTACCTAGGGATTGAGGAAAGTGAAGGTACACATCAAAAATGAAAAAATGTTTGGGGAAGGAATACACCAGGAGATTAAGAATGATAGTGAAATCCAAGATGACTGCAAAGAATAAAATTACAGCAATTGGAGCATTAGCCATCCCAGTATTAAGATACAGTTTTGGTATAATCAAGTGAAGATCAGAAGAAATAAAAAAAATTGACAGGAAAACTAAGAGATACTAAGAAGGCATAAATGTGTCACCCAAAAGCTGATACAGAAAAGTAATATGAAAAAAGAGACGAAGATGAGGCTTGTTACAAAAAAAGAGATGAAGATGAGGCTTGTTACAAACTGAAGCGACATACAAATCAGAGATAGTCAATAAACAAGACAATGTACATAAAACATAACACTGAGGCACGTTAGTGCAACCACTGTTGCAGTGGAAAGCAGGAAGTATTACATGTTCTGAGTCTGTGTTTGCAGCCTTAGATATCCAGCATGCAATGCACATGCGCCATATTGTCATCTGTGGTCTCCCTGGCTAAACAATATTTAACCATATTATCTCATAAATGGTACAAATTAAAAAAAAAAACATTTAACATAAAATATGTGTTTTGACTTTCCCCTACAACTTTGGTCTCAAATATTTCTCATTCTAAGAATTCAGTGAGATATGATCAAAATGTTTATTGGTCTTCACAAAGAGTACCCATTATTCTGGTCAATTTTAAAGAACTTGAATTCTCTCGATAGATTTTCAAAAAATACTCAAATATCAAGCTTCACAAAAATCTGCCCAGTAGGAGCTGAGTTGTTCCATGTGGATGGACAGACATGACAAAACTAACAGTTGCTTTTCACAATTTTGCAAACACGCCTAAAAAGGTATAGTTCACCAATGGACAGGCTATGAAAGCCCAGGGGAAGCAGAGGTACAGCTCTACTTTTCTTCAACCTTGGTGCAAGATGGGGGTGGGATGTCAACACCACGCCCTGGCCCCATTGCCCACGGGGAAGAGAGCCGCTACTCATTGTACAGCAGGCTGGGTGCGCCCTAGGCCAGTCTGGATTCAATCCCCAGACAATCCAGCCCATAGCAAATCACAATATCAACTACGCTATCCCAGTCCAGAGCTCATCAATATTGCAGAATATCTGAACAAAGAATATAAAGAAGACCAGTTTATAAATATTGTTAAAAGTCATGAAAGCAATCAACCAAGTATGAATTCAACAAGTAAGACAAGGGTACAGAAGAATTAAACCAATCAAATGAAAACTGTGAATCAAAAAATAAAGGCACACAATGCACAAAGCCAAGATTAGTACAAGTCCTTAGAGAAAAAATATGAAGGAAAGGTTAAACATGGCCAGCATATTTCAAGTATAAAAAGACAGCTTATTAGTGAAGAAGACACATTCCTATGGTTGTCTAGGGGATGTCACCATGAACGGATGTGCATCCATCCATGGTGACACAAACAAAGGAGACAAATCCCTGAAAACAAAGATGACATTCTATGATACGTTTGTTTGCAATCAAATTATAAACATTATGACATACTTACATACAGCCTGCACTATATTTTCGAATTATTTCTCCACACTTTTAGCACCTGTTTCTTAACTCTACACTTGCACATCTATGACATAACTAGCCAATATCAAAATTTTTTAATGTCAAATGCCTCCCTGAAGATGGCTGAAAAAGGCTGCAATATGTAGAAGGCTTAATATATGACTGTATACTTTTGTATCTAATTATTGTGCAGTTGTTAGAATAAACACTGTAAAACTATCTTACTGCACAGAATATGGATAATATTAAATTACCTGAGCAGCATATTGGGAAAGCACAAAATCAAGGAACAACAGCCACATTTGGCACTGTACATATATATATTGGAAAGTACAAGCAAAAGTACAAAACAGCAAACTACAGAATAGTTGCAAGACAATATACTCTAGAAACAGGATTTGTTTCAAGTAAATTGTAAATACTGTGCATAAAGGTAACAAAGAATAATACAAACAGTCCTCGACTTTTGTACGTTCAACTGTCACAAAACCTGCACTTTCATACATTTTAAATTCTCACCCCAATCCATTTACTGTACGCTGAATTTGGACTTTTGTACAAGGCTAATGTTCAAACATTTTAAGTTACTGCACAGTGGTGATGTCTGTCAGCCAAGCCAGCACTTCTGTCTCTGCAAGAAATGTTTCCAAACAGCATATCACATCACGCCCACTTCTCCTCACAGCAGTGATGTGTTCCTTCCACCTATGCACCCATACATGTCCCCTATATTTTCCCATTGTCTAGGGTTGTAAAACTGAGTACTAAACTGTATTTTGTGTCCCCTAAATGCCAGAAAAGGTACGTGAGATAACTAGAATTTGAGGCAAGAAATAACTTTAGAAAATTTATTTGTACTGTTTATATTTTGTAAGCCAACTGACAACTTTGATGGGAAGGGAATGGAACCCTTGTTATAACACAAGTCTACTGCTCGTCTTTCATACATTTCAATGTTCGAACATGTTTTCAGGAACAAATTATGTATGAAAGTCGGGGACTGCTTGTAACGACGATGACGACAACGACCACCACCACCACCACCACCACCACATCTTAAAGCTGAGTGAATTGCGCTGGTTAAGTCACATTGTCAACACACTGAGCAAACCGAATCAAATTTAAAAACAACATTCCAACTTAACCTAAATATTGATGTAACTGTTTCCACAATGTAAGTGGGCTGATCATTTAATTCCGGGACTGATTTTTTTGTGAGTGAACGAGTAGACTTAATGGCTAGTTGGTCTTGTCTCCTTCGAAATAGTGTCCTTGTGCTTGTATGCACTTATTCCAGCGCTCCTGCCACTGACGAAAGCACCTCTGGTAGTCACTTTTTGTAATAGCCCTTAGTTGTCTCGTCGCGTTGGCTTGAATATCTTCAACGTAATCGAATCGGCGACCTTTCATTGTTTTCTTCAGTTGTGGGAACAAGATGAAGTCACACGGAGCAAGGTCAGGGGAGTAGGAAGGTTGTGGGAGCGACGGAATGTTGTGTTTCACCAGAAATTCATTTGTGGTGACAGCCCTGTGGGCAGGGGCGTTGTCATGGTGCAGGATCCAGTTGCCGGAGCACCACTTCTCAGGGCGATGTCTGCGCACAGAGTCGCGGAGGCGTTGCAGGACTGTTTTGTAGAACTCCTTATTTACCGTCTGTTCTGTAGGGATGAACTCATGATGAACCTGCCCATCAATGTTGAAGAACGCAATCAGCATGGTCTTGATATTGGACTTCACCTGCCGCGCTTTCTTCGGTCGAGGAAATGATGATGTGCTCCACTGGGAGGACATACGCTTTGTATCCAGGTCGTACCCGTAAACCCAGCATTCGTCACCGGTGATTACCGAGGACATGAAGTTGAGATCGTTCTGGGCTCTATCACGGAGGTCAGTCCAAAACTGACACGCGATCGTCCTTCTGTTCCGTTGTTAGGAGACGGGGCACAAATTTCGCTGTCACACGTCTCATTCGCAAATCTTCAGTTCAAATTTTCTGGCCATACCGAATGCTATAACTTCCTCTGCAACCTCTCTGATAGTCAGACATCGGTCAGCACGAATGATTTCTCGCACACGTGCCACGGTCTCCTCGGTGTGGGAGGTGGAAGGCCTGCCTGGGTGGGGGTCATCTTCAAAGGATCGGCGTCCACTTTTGAAATGGGAATACCACTCAAACGTCTTCGACCGACTTAGGCAGGACTCTCCGAAAGCTGCTTGCAGCATTTCGTACATTTCAGCACCAGTTTTCTCCAAACGGAAACAGAAATCAATGCACACACACTACTGCACTTTCTCCTACATCGTGAAATGCGACGCACACTGTTGTAGATGTTCACCCAAGGGCCTCCACAGAGCGAATGTGGGGAGATACCGACCTCCAGTTTTGCACATACACTTGTACAGAGTTGCCACGTGTCCCACTCTCTTGCCATTTCGCTACGTATTATAGTTTCCCGGAAAAAAAAATCAGTCCCGGAATTAAATGATCAGCCCACGTATGTAATGGTAACACAATCATGACTAGATCTACAGATACAATGGTTATTATGCTATAACTTGGGAACTAGGACCTTGTTTGTCAAATGTGAGATGTTTTATGGCCCTATCTGCTACTTATATATTGCCATTCTGACAACTGGGGGGAATATGCAGATTTCAGAAGCTGTTGGATGCTAAAAACTTAAGACTCAAAATCATACTCTCCCAAGACGGCAAACAGTGTTTACTCCCTTTTCATACTGAGATTACTGTCATCACTATATGACAGCCAACTCAGTCACAATATGTAGAGATTGACAAACACTATCACATGTTCAATCTCCTTACACTGAAAGTGGAAACTGCCATTTCCTCCAAAACAATGACACATTTCAAGACTGTACATTGCACTTACCTCTGATCGGAATGCAAGATGACAACGCTGACAATGATATGGATGTCGACGGATATGTGTTGTCCTCTCATCATGGCTACTGTAAACATGGCCACACGCTTGACATGCATCATGCTCTTGCAAGGTTGATTCCACTACATTAGGGTCATTATCATTCCACAGTTCCTGCTGTTCACCTGCCTTTATTGCACTGAAACTACCAAAACATTCAGTTGCACAATCACTAAGTTTATGCAATTCAGGCTCTGGTTCCTGCGAAGATGTGACCACTACAGGCCCAGCAATTTTGCTGCTCATCTTTTCCCTTGGACATTCTTCAGAGTCAGGCAGTCTTCCAAAACTCTCATCTCTTGAACAATTCTGTCCTTCTCTGACTTCTCTATCTGTTTCTTTTGTTTGCTGCTTAGGAACAATTTCATTGTAATCCAAGGCAGGCTCAGTACTTAGACTTATAATCTCTTCCTCTAATGTCTTCCCATCAACCTGGGGGCTTGTCTCTTTTACAATAGTTCGTTTCTTCTTTGTGGATGAAATAGATAATATTCTCTCAGGCTGAAACAGAGGAAGCACATCTTTTTCAAAATACATATCCTCATAGTATCGTCTTTTTTTGGTGTTCGAAGATTTTGGGCAATTATCATTTGTTGTTATTGCTGACTGTTTGGTCCCAGGCCAGACCTCAGCAGATGGTTTGTCATTCAGTGAGGTCATCGCATTTTCTGAAGAAACTTCTGACACCATATCACCTGCATCCTTCAATGCAGCAGTAATATTTTTCTTGGCAGAAATAATAAAATGACTTACATCTGACACGTGTTTCTTACAAGATTGATGTAGTTCTCTTCCTGATGACTCTTGGTCAACTTCAGTGGATAATCTCTTTTTAGAAGCAGTCAAATTAGAAGCAATAATCCTGCCTTCTGAACATGCAGCCGAAACATCATGCACTGCCTGTACTTCTGCATGACTGTGCTGATTCAGTACTGCTGGTATGTTCTGGGCACTCACAAATTCTTTCACTTTTGTTTCAACATTTTCACACTCATCTTCAATTGAAACTTCCTTCCTCTTGTGCCTCTGGAAAGTAATCTTTGTCATATTATCTTTGGTATAATTTCTGTTTTCAACAACTACATATTCATCACCAACATCTTGTGTAATACCTTTTTTTCTCTCCATCTTCAAAGTCCTATTCTGCACTTTGTTACAACTGCTAAAAAATTTTAATTTAATAGAGGGGCTTCTTTGACTAAGGTGTGATTTTGCACTTGACAGTTGTCTTGTATCTTTAGCTAACGGTGTGGGACATGTATCATGCCTGACCCAGAATGATGATCTGAAGGTGGTCAGTTTTCTTGCACACCTTTGTGCATTCAGACCATCATTTAAATCACCCTGCTGTTTATTTACCCTGGGAAGAAAGGTTCCATTTCTCCGCTTCCTGGTTGCCACTGAAGGACTTCTATTCTGATCTCCAGAACTACAATCTACTTCAGGTAATGACACTAATGTTACATGAGGCTGGTCAAGAGGGGACTCATGCCCATGGTGTAAACTATCAAGCACTTCTGCAATTTCTAGAGTCCTGTTATTCACTGTACTAGTCTTTGCAAGCTTATCTATAGACAAATTTCTTTCAAGTCGAACAACTGGTTGCCACTGACTACTAGAATCGCTAGAGCATGACACCCCACGAAGAAAGCTTTGATATTTGTTAGTATTGCCCATACCTACAGTTCGCTTGATTATTACCCGTGGTAACTGTTGTTTGGAAGTGTCTTCATTTGCAAGACAACTGTTAGTTGCATCAAGTTCACCAAAACCAGTATCAGAATTTATACTAAAATCACCAAGTTTACTATCATCAAAACACATATCACTTGTCTTATTTGTACCAGGAGATGGATCTATTCCATCTGCAATATTCATTTCAGACAGGGTAATGGAACTAGAGCTATCATACTTGAAAACTTTCAACTTTCTTCCAGCCTTCTGGATGCAGCTTTCTGCTGATACATGAGACCTCCTGTCTTCTTCAGACTCTGAACAACTACCATATGCTATACTATTAGCTTGTGTATCATTGTTACTGGCTGTCAATGAAGAATTACTCAAATCACATTTTTCTAGATGACAATTTATGTGTTCTGAATCTTCTAGTCTTTCGCCATGTGGCGTAACAGTATCATAGGCTTCATGCACATGCTCTGATAGAACAGTTACTTTAGTGAATTTATCATTATCTAAATTCCCAACAATGGGGTCTGATGATTCATCTTTGTCTAGACGCTTACTCTTTGTATTAGAATCTGCATCACTTTCATCATCACATCTGCGTTTCAGTATAAGCCTCTTGACCAGTACTATGGGTGTTTGGGTGACTTCAGTAGGCAATGGGTCAACATCACTTGCAACATTTCTGCAACTACTGTTTCCTGCACAAGAATTCAACAGAATGTTATTGGACCTTCTCCAATTTACAGTTCTTTCTGCTTTGGGGTCATCCACCACCTGCCAAGTTTTGAGATGACCTCTTGGTGATGGGGTTGGAGCTAGACGGACTTCGATTTTGGCTGGACCCAGTTCCAAACCATGGATTCCTTTGTTCTTTACATGAAGCTGAGTCTTTAGATTTCCATTCAACCTCTCACATTTATCAACCAATTCAGTACCACCATCTGTGCAACAGATATCAGAATATTCCTTCCATTCATGCTTGGACTTAGCACAACAATTAAAATTTTCTTTTATTACCTCCAAGTTTTCTTCATGTTTAGATTCTTCTTTCTTCTTCTTCTTTTTCTTGTCTGCCTTTGAAAGGGCAAATATCTTCTTCCAGCTAAGACGACACTTTAATCCATTTACAGCCAATGCTGTGTCATTTGAACCTGACTGTGATCCAAAACTATATCGACTGCCGCTATCAGAAGAAAAACTTTCCTCAGACTCTGCTGTATCTCTACTATTTGAACTGGTGATGGACTGCAATGGAGTCAAAGGGGCACCTACTGACAAACTGCTGGAGTCTATGGGTGCTGATGGAAACTCTGAAAAAACTTCCTCCTCAAGATATGGCCAGTTTGACACAGAATCAACAGGTAAGACATCTCCCAAACTTGGACCCAAGGCTGGTAACATTTCTGTATATACCAATGATGAAGGTTCATCTGAAGTGTCTTGTAATGCAGCTGCTGCCAAGTTTACATTTTCACTATGTTCAGAGATCAGAGCATCAGTTTCCTTTCCAGCTGAGCACATAGAGTCAGATTCAATGCTGGGACTGGCTTCTCCTCCAGACACATTCAACCCAACACTGGAGCCCAAACTCTCATTTTCCAAATTACATGATGGCCATGCTTGTTCTACATCAGCCAATGCAAGCATTTCTTCATCCATAGTTGCTTCTGCAGTGTGTTCCTGTGATTTCTCACCTGACTGACCACATTCTGCATCTGAGGTCACCAGATGTAAAGATTCCCATTCATGTGGCACATCGGACTGCAGCACTTGCACATACTCCGGACTTACTTCTACCACTTTTACAGAAGCAGTGTCTGAATCCAGGTATGTTGAAAGGACCTGCAGTGCACTTGGGATGACTGGCACCTCTCGGATCTCACACTCCACAGCTTTCTCTAAACTAATGTCACTTTCTTCTGTCACTGGTGCTGTCAGTGATAGATATCTGTCCTGGTTACCTTGCAATATACTTGAATTATGAGATGCAAATAAAAAATTATCTTCTTCTGATGGGTCTTTGTGTATAACACTGTCCTTGGTGGCGTCTGCCCTTTCCAACCTCACAGAATCCTTACAAGGCGTTGATAACAATGATATTGTCTTCTCTGAAAGTTCACTGTTTACAGAATTTACCTGATCCTGTAACAGTACATCCCCTTTGGATTTCGACACAGAATGCATGCTTGAAACTGTTGCTTCCAATATAAGAGTATTATTTTCTTGTAACCCATGTACAACTCCCTCCTCTGGCTCTGTGAAATCTTCCTGTGCATTTTTTTCCTTGTCATCTGGCAAAATGTGTCCTGGATGTGAATTTCTGTTAGATGCACAAGTATTTCCCAGATACTGCACCTGATGACTTCCCAGTGACTCCACAGGGTCTGTGATAAGCTCAAGACAAGGCATTTCTAGTGAATCAGAACTGTGAGGTGAGACTTCTGTGTCAATGACTTCAAGATGTGGCATTTCATCTGTATCAACTGAAAGGTCCACCTCTTGTCTGTCAGGTGAATTCTGTCCACTCATGTTGGTTTGAGTTAGTTCCACATTCATCCTGGTGCTTGAAGGAGTACTGGTGTTATTGTGCACCATACCTGACCTTTGTGAACTCTGCCTACTGTCTGACATCACATCATCATCATTTTCATTATCATTATCATCTTCAACATCACCACCACCACCACCACCACCACTGCCATCCTGCAAAGACAGATGTTCATCCTTTGGTGACGAACCTGCAGACTCATGTAAAACTGTGGTAATTCTACTTCTGTCCAAGCCCTCTGAAGAGTCTTGCTCTGTTAACACTGTAGAAGAAAAATTTTCTGGTGCATTTATCTTGAAATCGACAATTTCTTCCTTATTTAAGTCCAATGAGGAATGGCACTCTTGTGATATGAACGTATTATCTGACACAATATTTATTTCACAATTAACTTCATTTTTTATAATTGTGTCAGCAGATTTCCATTCTGGATGTACAGGTGTCTCTGCAGGAATGTTTACTTCAGAATTACCTATTTCATCTTTTATTGGTTCTTCTAGGCAAATGTGTTTATCCTGGTGAACAGGTATATCATGGGACATGTCAAATGCACAATTATTAATCTTATTATGTACTTCCTCTTCAGATAGGCATTCTTCCCATACAGACACAGCACTTGAGTCATCGCATACTTTACATGTATAATTATTCAACTCATCTTTAGTTGGCTCTGCTGCAGATTTGCACTGCAGCTTCATAGGTCGCATGTTTGCTGTAGTTGTATCCATTTCAAAATGATTAAATTGCTCTTGGCTTGTTCCACAGTGCTGCTGGGATATGCTGTCTACAGTATCAGCATTACCAGACTGTCCTCTTGTATCACCATATTTGGTGTGATCTGAATCATGTGACACATCAGCAACACTGGCTGACATTCTGCACGTGGTGGTTGATTTTTGTGACTGATTATGATTATATTCAGTTGATGGTTTAGAATTCTGTTCCATTTTCAGTTTTAAAGTGGTCTCACCTTCTCCTTCTTGCTGGCAATATTCCTTATTTTCTGTTGTGTTAATGTTTACAGGCATTTTGACAGTATTCTCTTCATCTGAAGTGAGAGACCCCGATGTGACCATGCCAATAATGAATCTCTGCTCCTTGTCTGTGTCATTCTGTTCCATTTCCTGTGACATGTTTGCCACCTGACTAGTACTGCTGCACCCAGAGCCTGTTGCATGTTGCAAACCCTCTTCTGTAGAACAACTCACTAATGTGTTAGTAACTTCACTGCTCTTGTCACTACCACTACCATCACCAGCTGTAGTATTTGCAGTTGTGACTGCAGCAACCATGGTGGTAATATCAGTACAGCCAGTAAGAGTAGTAGCAATATCAGTAGTAGTAGTAGCAGCAGCAGCAGCAGTAGTAGTAGTAGTAGCAGCAGCAGCAGTAGTAGTAGTAGTAGTAGTAGTAGTAGTAGCAGTAGTAGCAGTAGTAGTATAAGTAGCAATAGTAGCAGCAGCAGCAATAACAGTGGCAACAGTGCTAGTAGCTGCAATGAAAGCAGCAGTATTAACAGAAACTTCAACTGCAACAGCAGTATTCATGTTATTACCTGTACTGACATATTCAGTGATACTAGTGGTGCTAGCAGTATTAGTAGTAGTAGCAGTTGTTGTTGTTGTTGTTGTTGTTGTTGCAGTCGTCATAGCAGCAGAAGCAACAGCAGCAGCAGTGGTGCCAACGTTGGAAGAGTCAGAAGTGGTGGTAGAGTCAGTGGCAGCTGTAGTAGTGGTGATGGTGGTACTGGTAGTAATAGTAACAGCAACAGTATCTGGATCAGTCACACTTCTAATAACATTTACACATGACACATTGTTTTGGGCATTAGGAGTGTAGTTGTCCATGTTTCCAGCAGTATCAGGTTCCCTGGTAGGTGAGGTAATATAAGCAGTATCAACATCATCACCACCACCTTCCGCAGTAGCAGCAGTGACAGCAACATCTTCAATACACACATCAGTATTATACTTATCACCATCTTCTCTAGCAACAGCAACATTAACAGCAACATTGTGATCATGCTTATCAATGTTAAGAGGGGAAGAAGCTATGGTACTGACATGGATGGCATTATTGCCAGCATCAGGATCATCGAAAATGGGGTGTTTTAGGACTACATCCTCTCCCTCACAGGAAATGCTTCCATCGTTATCAGCTGTGGAATCACCTTTGCTACGGTCCATATCGTCGTCTCTTCTGTCTGCAGCATTCTTTTGCTCATTATGGGAAATGTGAGTAGACAAGTTTCTGCACAAATGTTCCACACTCTGTGATCTAACATCATCATATGATCTGTTGCTTCCTGCAATAAAATTCTCTTCTGTATTGCTGTCATCCTGCCATTTCAAACTGGTGTTCATGGATAAATTAATGGGTTCAAGATTGCACAATGCTTCACAATCTGAAACAACTGTATCTTTGCAAGGTATTTTAGTGCCTGGAGATTCACACGTAACTGCTGGATGGTCGTGTGGCACAACTTCACTTACAAGTTCATCTGGTGTTTGATCAAGCTCTGTTAATGATTTCAATACTGTAGTTTTTTGGGAATTCACCATCAATATGTTATCCTGAACAGGTGCCAATTCAGCACTTGCAACAAACAACAAATCTGAGCTCTGAGGATCTGCAGTGATGTTACCAGAATTAATTTTGTAATTTAGTTCATTTTTTTCTTCATCTGCTGGTATGGATAATTTGTTTTCAACATGCAAATCATGGAATTCTTGCTGCTGCAGTGAAAAATCAGGGGGTGTGTCTTGACTTTCAGATACAAGTGGAACTACAGATTTGTTTTCATCATGACTGACGGCAGGTTTCAGTTGCGTAAACAAATTACAGTCATCTTCATTGTGTGATACAAATCCTTTCAAGCCTTTCGCACGAGTCTGGGACATATTTTCATTTCTGATTACCATGTCTGTACTTGAGGAACTACCACTGCACTCTGGAGGTACAGAAAGACATTCTGGATTTTTGTCACAAACTGCTGCAGAATTTAATTTTCCCTTGACACATGTGTCATGCTGATGTAGCTGAATTACTTCTACTGATTCATCACAACAGTGACTAGACTCTAGCACTTTCACTGAGCTAGTCAAATTGTCTGGACAGCTTACTGCAGTTTTTAAAACTGACTTATTAACAGTTTCATAATTTTTTAACAGTTCTAGTCTTTCAATAGCAGTACTTCCTTCCTGTAATAGAAGAACTTCAGATGCATCATTACCAATTTCCTCAGTTAACAACTGTCTTGAACTGGAATTACAAAGTATTTCAGGATGACCACATGCTGAAACTTCAGGACATTGAAACCCATCATTTACTTTGAGTGTGTCCTCCATGTCAGTGGAAACTGCAAGTTCACTTGTGCCCAACATTAAATTGTCTGAGGACGATGAAGTCAGCACAACAGAACTGTCATTCAACAATGAAGGATCCTCTTGCTGTCTCTTTCCTTCCTCATTCATTACCAGACTGTGACCTCCATTAAATGGAGTAAGCGTTGATACAGGTATGTTTTTCACACTTGCATTCAGTGAAATCTGTTTCTCTGACAACAGATCCATTTTATTTTCTGGAAGTTTCAAGTCCAATTCTTCATGCAACACTATACTGGTGTCTGATAGTACATGGGATGATGTTTCACCAATGGATATACCATTTTCACTCTGCTGACTACTGTCTTCTCTGATGGCCGGAATATCGCAAAGTAGAGAAGTACTATTGTTGTGTTTCTCATCTACAACAGGTTCAGAAAAAAGCAGGCAATCACCTTTGGTTCCACTGTCTGAATAACCAGATCTGTCTGCTGAAACATTAGTTACTGGTTCTTGACCATGTAGAATGTTGCTAGCTTCCACTGTGGAATTATGGAATGCTTTTACAAACTCCGAGAAATTTTCCCCTTTAGATTCCGAGTGCAACCTTACATCACACGATGTGGTCTTACTATCTGGCACTGCAATATTAAGCACAGTCTGGGAAGGCACTACATCAGAGGTTGCACTATCATCCTGAATCCTAGCAGCTGATACATCTGATATATGATTCACCTCTAACAATGGACACAGTGGTGATTTCATTGGTTGTGTTTGTGTATCTTTACCAGAACTTTGAGGAACATCAAAATTGTTTTCAGAACAAGCTAATGGTTCCACATTACTTCTAAGTGACTCAGTCTGACTAGAAGAAATCAATACACATTTCTCATTATCTCCCTTATCTGACATTTTTAAACTACACATTCTTGCCATTTCAGCTCTGTTATCACTCAAGATTTCAGGATTGAATTTTTCTTCCACAAGATGTGGAAAACTCTCATCTACAGTTCCAGACACTGTGGGGGATCCATTTAAACTTTCAAGTATCCTTAACGTATGGTCTGACTGTGCATCTGCATGACTGGACTTCTTTGATATGCAAGGTAAACTTGAAAATGAAATGCAGTCACTGGGCTCACTCTCTAAGTCAGATGAAACAGAGTCTTCGTATACTGTAACTAATTCTTCATTGCTTGATTCTTCATTCACTTCGTCTAAAATGACAGGGGTAGCTGGTGTACTTGATGTAACAGACATATCCAAGTCATCTCCTGTATCACTTGAATATGACAACAGATTCAAATGGCTCTTCTCTGGGTTGCTGGTGACCGAAACACTGACATCATGTAATTCCGTCCCACTGATGCTGGGTTTAACTGGTTCTGCTGAACAACTCTTCAAACCTTTTTCACTTAATTGTATTTCTTCTTGATATGTCATAACTGGTTCTTTCTCTGAAATGGAAGTTGCTGTGTCTTGCTCTGTACCACTGTGAGGTAAATGGATTTTTGGACATTTTTCTGCCCTCACATTAGGGCTGACAGGTCTACCTGCTAAGGTAATATCAGCATCCAATAACATGTCACTGGTCAAAGGTTTAATGTTAATCCTACTGGAAGGCTGTGCCTCATCAAACAATTTCACAGCAGGACTATTAGCTTTCCCTTCAGTTTTAACAGTTCTTGTTAAATTACCTGATTCTGATTGAGAGATCTCAGTGGTACATGAGTTGGTCCCTGCAGTTGCTTTTTGTTTCACTAGTTCTTCACAATTCAATGTGTGTTTCACGCTTTCTTCTGTTCCACTGGCATTCTCAGTCTGCTGGCACAACACTTTTTTTTTATTATTTGCTGTCTCATTACTTGAAATTTGTGACTCTGAAGTGTTTATTTCATCTGATAAACATGAAATTCCTGTGGATTCTAACACAGAGATTGTCTCACCTTTGGCAGAAGTATTTTCTGATTTGTGTATGTCTGTAATATGCTTAGATTCCACAACTGAGTGGCCATTTTCAGCATATGTCTTTTCAATCGCCTTATAATCACTCAAACTGCAACAAAGTTCTGCTTCTAGACCTTGAACTTCACCTTCACTAAATCTTCTAACTGATGTTTTTGAATGTGAACATACCCCTCTCTCAAATGCTTGCTGGACATTTGTACTGCATTCTATGACATTCATGCATAGAGCCTTCAGTGTATGAACAGCTCTCCCATTACTGCATACTAGAGATTGTGATTCTTTAATACCATGATCTTGAACAGGGTGGCAATCAGCCTGTCTCTTTTCCTGGGTGCTAATGGGCATTACGTGCTGTATCTCACCGCAAGATAATGGCAGCTCTTGAGGTGGAATGGAACAGTCACAATCTTTTGATTCACTGTTTGATTTCTGCTGCACATTCTGGCAACTATCACTTCTATTTCTACTTTCATCTTGCACCACAAAACTGTGTTGTGAATCAGTACCTGAGGTTTTCTCTTTTTCACAAAAGTTGTCACAATCATCAGTGAAAGAACCTGTTCGTGATGGTAAGCTTCCAGTTGGTGTACAACACTCATGTAGTGAAATACTATCAGAAACTGTAGATTTTGTGGAAACATTATCAAGACTGCTATGGATATTACTTTTCACAGAGATTCCTGATGACTCCACAAAACTCCCAACTGAATCAGATTTGCTGACACAGCTTTCACTCCCACCATTTGGAGTGGATGGTTCCCTTTCTTGTATCTCATAAAGAGGGGGCTTATTCTTTTCTAACATACTTGCCAATGACTTGTTACAATTATTTGGTGGTCCAAATTTTTCCATTCTATCTGGATCAATTGGAATTAAACTTGGACATTCTCCTAGTCGTTGTGCCACACTGTCATTAGAACTCTCCTGCAATATCTGGCCATTATGTTTTGTAGCATCACTACTGGTGCTGCTGGATTCTGAAGGGCTTGCCAGCTGTTGCTGGTACAACGGAATGAAATTTTCAGCCTGATGTCCATCTGATAATGAATTTCTGTCCACCGCTGACAATGTTGCCACACCATTAGTATTAAGATGTCTGCAATCCAATACCAGCAATGGATTATCTGTGGTACTATTACTGAGTACAACATCAGGTAATTTAGGAGCTGGTGACAGAACATCTGTCTCCTCATCCCAGGTGGCCAAAAACTGTCGCACATCAAGTACAGGAGTCAATGTCGTGTGCAGACTACTACTTTCCTGATGCAAAAGTTTCCCTACTAATTCAACATGGTCAGGTTTTACCATACTCTTGGTTCGTGGTTTACGTTTTTTGATGGGGCGACTAGCACCTGTATCATCCATTCGTGGCAATAAATGCTGTTTAAGACCATCAGCTAATGCAGACATGTTGCTTTGAGGATAAATGTCTCGTGAAGTGACATTGAAATTTTCTTTGAATGACCTATTGATCATTGCTGCTTTTGTGCCTGAAGTATGTGTATTACTGAGGTTCTTGCCCAAATCGAACAAACCTGGGTGTAACATGGAACTATTATTTCCACAAAACATGTTACATGCAGGCACATCTTCTGATATAGTGCCTGCTAACACATTCTGGTAACGAACATGCTGAGATCTTGCAACCACTGAATCTTGTCTATTCTGTGGTGAGCTGATGTATGACAGTTTGGGATCCACACTTAGTCCTGCAGAACTTCCCAGGCTGCAAGATGGGTTCATCTCAACAACTTGCATTGTTGTACTGCCACTGTGATACGAAGCCTCACTGTCAGAAGACATCCTACCACATGACTGCAGATGAGGTGACATCTGAGATGCAGCAATAGAAGCACTGTTTGTGATGATTTTGGGGACTTCCCTTGAGTCCTTCATATTACCATACCTAATTATGGAGTCTGGTGGTAATGAATGATTAGATGGAGATCCAATTTGTACTGCACATTTTACTCCAGTGTTTGAAATTTCTTTGTTATGGTAAGGTATATGTTGATGTGATGTACCTGAAGCTTCCAATGTGTTTGCTGTTGTAGTTCTGTTTGAAACAAAACCATTTCTCACCATATCACCAGATTGTGAAGGGTTGTAAGAGTCTTCTGTGCATGATTCTGAAAACAATCTCCTACAGTTGTTACTTCTGGATATCTTACTTTGAGTATAAGTTATATTTGAGCTGAACCGTGATGGTGGCTGTGCAATCCCGAGTACTGCTGAGTAGTTTGAAGAGGAAGAGGAGGAAACTTTAGTCTCATGAGGTAGGTATGAAGAAAAGTTGGTTGACTGAAACCGTCTTGAAATATCTTGATTCATTTGATCTGTACGCATTTCTACAGAGGTCGGAGGGAAATTTGGCAATGCTAAACCTGAATCAATTCCACCTGAATTGATATGTGACCTGGTAACATCTTGATGGCATAATTCTGATGTGATTGTATTGGTAGGTTCACAGCGACCCTGATCATCTTTTCTACTCTGAGTCTCCACCTGGGATTTCACCATTGGTGTCTGATGCCTAGACACCATGTCTTGTCGATACTGTATGCCACATTCTACCACTGCTTCAAGCTGCTGGCTTCTTCGTGGCAACAGCTCCTGACATGTCTGTGACACAGCTATTTCTTCCGGACCTTTCTGTCTTACTGGCATTTCTGAAGATCTCTGTGCCACTTCGGTCACTTTTTGATACCTTTGGGTCATATTTGGATGGAGTCTGTCACTTCTCTCTCCCTCATGTACAGTTCCTATTCCTTTCTGTTGCTGTAATGGCTGGATTCTACCCTGACCTATAGTTTTGTTTGAGGCCCCATCATGGTAGTTTTGTGGCAGGGGAACTTGCTGGCTTGAAATCTCACAACTGTTCCTGTCATTCCAGAAATTTGTTATCCCTGCATTTCCCATGCCATGTATATCTTCTGATGCAGGCATCCAGAACCCTGGTGGATGCCCATTTTGCAACCACAGTCCTGGTGACTGATGCCACTGGTTGCATGATGAACTTCCAGTATTTAATGTTGATGCTGCCTGTCCACTATACCTCACAACATTTTCTCTTGGCACTCCATACTGCTGGATGGGAATAGGTTCAAGATTGGGAAATTTGATTGTCTGCTGGTGATATGACTTACAATTAGGCCTAGTACATACACCACGGCAAGTAACACACAAGTCTTTCTTGACTGGGACACTTTCACTTGAGAGGGGAGGAATGTACTTTTCTGGCATGGGCTCCACTCTTGATGGGTGGTGTTGAGGTCTGAGGACACTACAGTCTTCTGTAGGTGACAAAACATCATTCTTTGGTGCTACTGTGGACAAAATACTTGGAGAGTGATCTTTTGAAAACTTTGAAAGTTTGGTTAGCTGACTTGCAAAGCCACCTGAAAAACGACGGGAACAGTCCTCATGCTGTGAAAAACTGGGTAGATTAGGTGCGAATCTTGAAATCTCATCTCCAGACAAGGGGGCTGATGAATTACCAGTAATATAACGTATACTCTCTGCAGGGGGTGGATTCCAGGAGTGAGGAACTCTAGCAACAGAATGACTATAACATGCATTACAACTGGATTGGCAGTTTATCACTGCTCTAGGCCTAACAACAGACTGGTGACTATTATTACCTGTACTTATACTTTTATAATGAGCAACAACATTGTTATTCTCAAACTGAGGCACCACTTGAGGATTGTGGATGGCAGTCGAATGTCTATGATTCATGTTCTGGTCCCCGGCATAACAAGGCACAGCACTGAAGGGCTGCTGAGTGTAGTCCCATGGAGGACCTGATGTTTGTTTGGAGGCATCTCCTGGTAGAAACGAAGCCTGATTGCGATTGTCAAAAACAGACTGGTCCGTGTAGCAGGAAGTGGCATCTTTATAACCGCTGAACATGTCTAGTTTTCCTATTTTTCGTAACAGATAATACTTATCCTACCATTGTTGCAGCCGAATACTTCTCGCCATGTCAGGATACAACCACCTTCCTCCCAGTAAGCGACATTCAAACCTACCAAATTGGCATAAAATGTATAAATAATGTACATCAACTTGAGAAAATAAAAAAATACCGTATTATTTTATACCATGTTACTCAAACGCTCTATACAATAAATATTATATAAATGTTTTTATGCTTACCATGACAAGCTGCTTACTAACACGCAACACACCTGCCATCTTGAAAACCACAAAGCCGCGCAGTACGTAAATAAATGAGTGCGTTCTGAACAAGGTGGTTGAATTTTAGTTGCACACACGATGGATGAAATATTACCTTGCACTTCAAGTACCAAGGCACGAAGTAGATCTGTTGAGCTTCGTTTTCGATACACATGTAATTCAACTTAACAGAGAGTAACATAATTTTACAATTTATCCTTACAACAACGAAAAAACAAATTATGTGCCACGGTTAATGCTACGTGCTATGTAAACACACGAGAGGTATTCTTGTCCGGCGGTTTAACCTGTACTGCACGTAGAATATAATATTTTGTGGAGTTTATTTACATTCCGTAGATCCGTCATGGGTTCAACTGAAGATGTAGTGGGTATAAGTTATCAGTTACGTGTTCCAAATGAGTGCATCAATAGGAACAGAAAATATCACCCAACCAGTGTTTCCAGTACATACATAAATAGGAACAAAGAAAATATCTGTTATAATGAGCCTTCACGTTCATGTTCAAGCAGCCAAGACTTCGATAGGTATTTACCAATTGAAACGGCTTATCTTCCTCAACGACTTTATTCCTGTAAGACTGCACTTTTAAAAGTACCTGTTCTCGGCTGTAACGGGAACTGTCTTAAGCAGCCTACGTGTTTTTAATAGTCATGTTTTTAAATGTAGGTAGATTCTACAGAATGGGTGGAATGAGAACTCGCAGGGCTGACTGCCATACTCTCATATCCTGACTACAATTCGTGCAGTAGTAGTCACTAAGTGCATACATGAAACATTTAATGTGCAATTTTGTTTTTATGCCTACCCATGTATACAGCACAGAATTTATGATGGGGTCCGCATCAAGGAGACTTCTTCAGTGCTGGGGTGATTAAAGGTCTCGTGCTGAATGCAAAAATCCCCACAAATACACCATCTAATGATGTATTAAACACCCTGAATGAGGATCAGTTGCCTTACCAGACAGCTCCCAACTGTATGTTAAGTAACATATACAGAACATTATATACCGGCCCTTGTATATAGTTTTGATATTCTGTATAAAATTACATGTTCAAAAAGTAAACTGCAATGAAACAAAGCAGACCAAACCTTCACACCTGCAAAGATCTTTAGGTGAATGCTGGAATGCACTGTAATAGGATTCAGTCATGTTCACATTTTGATCATTTCCTCCATCTCTTTTGATGCTACTTATGTCCATCTGTTAGAGCATTAAATGCAGTTATAATACAGTAAGACTGAAGTCTGTGACTGTAGTAAATGTACTCATTCATATCTTACTATTTCCACTTGGGAATTCAGGGATGTACTTCTGTCTGCCCTTTTCAGATCACTTCTCACAAAATGTGACATAAAGAAGGAATAGATTTTCATTAATGATCATGAACAATTTGGTCACCAGAAAACCTGCTTTTTGGGAAAAGTACAGTAAAACTAAACACTGTGCCTGAAGTAGCAACAGTCCACTGGATTTTACTTAATGCATATTGGAACAGCTGGAGTGAGTGGACATAAAAGAAAGTCTTCTGGTTTTGATATATAAAAAAAAAAAATGTTTAAGAAATATCATTAAAATTTTAATCAGAACAAGTTTTAAACATGTAATAGTACACTTCAACAAGTCTTACAACAGAATATACTCCTCATTAAAAATTATATGTAATACTGCACTATTTTTTCTAGAAAACATCATTAACAAAACAAGCACCAGTGCACATTATATCCTGAACCTTCCAATCACGCAATAATTATTAAATTTCTGTCAGGTATTAGTTTATATTGAATTAAAATATGCAATCTGAACAATGAAGACAAGTTTTTTAATAGTAGGTTTTCAACTCGACTATTGAGCTATAAAAATAATTATTACAAACTTAACAAGTATGTGAATAATAAAAATCCTTTTAATCAGGTATGTACAGAGACATTTTGTGAGTATAACGGTTAAAATATGTACAGTTTTCATACATTCTTCACTCTATAAACATTCAGCCATTTTGCAATGCAATAACTTATCAAAGTGTTATACATACACTGAACACACACATAAACAGAAATATGCATAAATAATTCATTAACAACAATGGTTGCATCCTACTGGGATTTTAGTTCACAAGGCTACAACAGACATACTTTCCACTATTGTTACTAATTTCACTGTGTTTAACATTTTATTACTAATAGCATACAATGCTTATCAACATTCTTGAAAACCTGAACCTGGCAAATGTGTTAGAAGTGATGTCTGTCAGATTAGTGGTATCCTGTACACTAAACATGACTATTAACGTAAGAACCAAATGTTAAAGAAACGTACACATGGACATTTCAGTTGCATTTTACTGACTACAGTCTAACATTTTCTTATTACTGCACAAAACACCCTTAAAGATATACTGGTTTGACCAAATTGCTAAATGGTTTTGCAAATAAAACAAAAGCACGTGCGCAAAACTTTCAACACTTGTTCATCACTTTCCACTCCATACTTTACTTTCAACAATGAACGAAGCCAGCTCACTTGCTGCCTATACAGTGAATGACAAGGATTCAATTCCCAGTACACCAACTTGGGGACTTCCAAGCTTCTTATCAAATGGATGCCAGAGGCATCTGTCTCAGTGGTAAAGTGGCAAAATTAAACTACCTCCATCTAGGTCTGAAGTCTAGAAAGAAGGCATGCTCATGTATGCTTTCATTTTAGTTAACAAATGGGACATATCTTACCATACTGTGGATACTGTTAAATGCAACTGAATACGATTACAGCATACAAGCACAAGGGCGAAGCCAACAAACAACTGGTTTATTTACATTACCAGGAAGATGTGTGCTAGTTGTGATAATCTTGAGGAACAGCAAGGGTGTCCAGTCCAGTTACTGCATACACAGTTTTGTACAACATCTAACATCCTCTTTGAGGGAAAATTTGAGGATCTTTCAAATACCAAAAAACAAATATTCAGTGGGATTGTCACATCACCTAGATCATGGATAGAATAATAAAATGTTACATATTTATAAGTAACTGTTACTTGGAACCATGTAACACATAACATTTGTGTTCTGCTTCTGCAAAGAGATGTCAGGAAACAGACAGAAAGAATTTAGCTGTTAAATCACTAAAATCCACAGCTCAGACAGTTAGGAGTGTGTGCAGGATGGAAGATGATATATATCCTACAAAGTATGACAGACAAGACAGGAGGAAAATATAAGACATCCAGAAAACTTGGGAAAGGGTATTCAGAAAACAATAAAAGGTAAAGAAATAGATTGGAATAAGGCCAGGTTTAAAAGGATTAAGTTTCTTTGTAACACCTATAAACCATTATGAGGGAGATGAAAAGATAAAATGGTATTCTAATCATGTGCAGGCTTTCAACATGTGCTTGAATGAATATGTGGCAATTATATGAGCTCAGCAATGCATATGTAGCAAATTCAAACAAAAAATGGCAAGAAGCCTAGAAAGATGGGAGAATTCTCCTTAAACACAGTACTGTAATATTAATATATGTAACGTTAAGACAATTTATAATTGTCTAAATGTGTAGTTCATTCAGAGAACAGAGTTACTCTCAAGGGTGGTGTCACATGAACACATAACCACCTACTCAAAACGTCCACCTTAATGTTCAAAGGACCTTTCCAACTATTATTATTAGTCATGTGAATAGTAAAATTTTACATCCAGTCTGAGCTGTGGGTTACAACTTAAATTAATACACAAAACATGACTTGTACACTAAGACACCTAGTCATCCCTCATATGGATATGCAGAGCTGTTTACTGGCACATCGAATCTGGGAGACGCACATCATGCAAAAATTTCACATCCACACTTGTGCATGGATTATTTCTTATAAACATACACTTAAGAGAGCTGTGCATTACCAGTAGTTTACCTGAGTAACTTATTAACTAATTGTAATTTGCTATCAATCTGACCTTCAGACTGATTCACAAATGCCACTTGAATACATTATTCTGGCTAGTATTTTTGTGCCATTGTTTAATAACTGCATATATTAACTGAAGTAGGAACTGCATCACTTCGGCATCCACCAGAACCAATTCAGTCACCCTGAAGATGGAGGCAGTATGCAACTTCAAAATTTTGGAGCAATTAATCACTACACAGTGCAGAAACCCGACATATGAACATCATGTGAACACTAACCACTGTGAAAACCTGAAAACTTACATCATGAAGAAACTGCTAAACATGTTTCCTGAAGCCTCAACAACTGACTAGTACTGGGAAAAAAAATCACACCATTCATAGTTGGAAAGCCTACCCATCCTTCAGCCTTCTGTGGTATGCATGGCTTCCCATGTACCTACTAAGACAACAAAACAGCATGGATGACATGAGAGCCACTAAGCAGTAACTACATGTGTCTGTTGCCCAAGATGGGTTAAAAAATTAGAAAACTGGATGGTATGTGGACCAGTGAGTGCCCTGTGCATCCAGCCACAAGGCTACAGAATGGTGAGCTTGTTTTCTCACCGTGCAAATGTACAAGTACATTCTGAGCTCTGGATCAAGTTGTACTTCATCTTCTAAAGCACTACTTTGAAATTGTACTTGTTAATTGTCTGTTGAAGAGGCTGGAAATCAGGAACATGATGAAGTGGAATGTGCTTGATGCTATCTGCATTAAATGTGAGGGGAAGAATCTTGCCTAAAGCTATAACCATTTTTCAAATAAAATTACTTTCATTCAAATGACCCAAATATTTGTGCTGAATAGGTCAACAGTGTCAGCAACTGCAAAGATCAGTATGTTGGGAACTCAGGTTCTGGGAAGCTTGAGGTCAGACATCTATCTGTTGAAGATTAGCAACATAAAGAAAATGACACCCAACATGTTTCCACACAAGCTACTCTAATGGAAGCTCTGGACATAATTAACAGCTTGCACAGAGCCATATACGCCTCTGTAGATGGCCTCATGATGTATGAGCAAGATGAGAATTCTGTCATTTACAACAATTCAAACACACTGAAGCAAGCAACACTTTATTGGTTTAAAAAAAATGACTGGGCATTCTGTGTACAGTGTTTGTGTTGATACAATTACACACTATGTGCGTGCCTGCGAATGTTTCAGATTTTGAAAGCATAACTAGCAAATAATGTACCAATCAGCAGAAACAACATACTTCAATAAAAATAAGCGCCTCCAATACGTTTGTATTCATCCCGATAGCTGCCATGTTATGTGGATTTGCCCTAGCATGTTTGTGATGTACCACGTAGGAATTCTCACTAGAAATCTGGATGGTAGATTTTCATTCAAAGACTGATTTCCAATTTACTAACATTTTCACATGCAGTTTCAATCTTGCATTAAACTTTACAATTCCTTTACTGACTGCTGCAGCAGTGTTCCTAGTTACAATGAGGTTAAAGTGGTCTCTATGCACACCATGAAGGCATACAGAGAAGTGAAGATAAGGATCCACTATATATCCACTCATTCGTAACTATGACATTAGATGCAGGTAAGCAGTCAGTGTCATGACCTACCCACTTCACCCCTGGAGACAGTCCCTAGCACCCAATCAATTGAAGGATGGGTCAGCCCAAGTATTGGTCTGGATGTTACGGAGAACACAAATCTTGCCCTGCTGGGAATTGAACCATGGTTCCAAAGTTGTCCTGTCCATAGCCTAAACATGACACTATACTATACCAGCTTCTGTTATGGGGTGTGTTTTCATGGATACATCAGTTGTATTGAGACATGCACAAAAATACACATTTTTATTCTGGATATGACATTTATGTCACCAAACACACTTTGGCTGTAACAAGTACCCACTGTGCCAATTTTTCATGCTATAACAAACTATCACACTAACTGAATATAGAAACATCATTTTGTGAAGAGAATAAATTTGCATTTTTACATATGACTTCATAAACGAAAAGTGCATGCATGGTATTCATAATTGTTGCACAAGTCATTCACACTGTCTGCAATAACAATGAAATTTATTTTATTTCACAAAAGATAATTTAACAAAACTTGGTGTCCACATAAGTTAAATTTTCTCGGAATTCAGTTTTTGTACTTTATGCCATTCTAGAACTAGGTGCCTCAACTGTGTTTAATGTTGTGGATGTTTCAGGATCACTTCTGGTTCATATTCTGTTCGATGAAAACTTTGTTTCACTGATACAGAAAAGGTGAAATTCCATTTTAATTATGTAAATTTAGTTTGTAAATTGTGACAGCTAACCAGTTCATCACGCAGCTTCCAAGAAATGCAGTACAGAGAAACCAATCGTTTGGGCTCAGCAAACCATTATGTTAAAAATAATTAGTGCACTACCATAAACATTTATGACAATGTTATGCTGTGACCACCCGGTAAGAGTGACGGACTCTTTATTCCCACTGACAAGGGGAAAAAAGAGGATGGCTGAATGTTTAGGTAAATATGTGGTTCAAGTGTGATCCAAAATTTTCATTCTCATGAACAACAAGGTGGACCAGTATCATTCTTGTAAATAATTTCATTCGGCCCACTTCCACACGGTAACCTACTGTGTCATGCATCACCCAAAAGATGGCATCTGCAGAAGCTAGTAACAGACTGAAGCAGTGATGTGTAGTCAAACGTCTGGTGAAAAAAGACTCCAAATCAGTTGATCGCTGAGATCTTATAATACAGTTGGATGATGCCCTGTCAAAAACATGGGTGCATGAGTGGTACAGAGGACTAACGGAAATGTATGATACAGTACAAGCAATGTCCCCACTAGCTGCCAGCACTAGTCACAGGAACAGTACAAAAAAGCTGAGAAGCTTATTCTGGACAACTAAGTTTTGGCATGAAATCATACAAGCTAATGTCAGTGTCATGAATGTACAGATAATCCTATCTGAGCATTTTCACTTTTACACACTGATTTCAAGATGGGTTCCAGAGATGATGGTTCTAATATTAACTACCTTTGTACGTAAGTTTTCAGGTTTTGTACATCTCGCATTCATCAAGTTTTCACATGTTATGGATGGGGAGGGCATGCAGAACTCCAAAATGGGTCTCGCTTGTCATGAAACTGATGGAGTTCAACCTCTCAAAGTCCCCAGACCACAGGAAGACAGCACCACCTGTGAAAACTTATAGCAAGGACATTCCTAACTCAAAGGCTGAAAAAGTTTGTTCAGTACTGCAAAAGTACTGAAATGACAGCCTAACATAATTATGTAAGTAATGAATTTTAAACTCAAACATACAATAAGCATAATCAATTGATTATTCGGTCAATGATAACTTCCCGCTTATGTTCTGTGTCTTAAAAGAACTTACTCTACAGACTGGATCAGCACTAACTTATCTGTCTCATGTAAGTGGTATCACATTAGAATATCAGCATAGAATGAGTTACTCTAACTGAATACTTTCGTGGTTTCCCTTTGTCCTGCCATGTATAGTACTTTAAAAAGTGGCTTACATTGTTTCCTCCTGTGTATTTCCGAATTTCTTAATTCAGACTCATATCTCAGTTTAACATTACATAACTTCAGTAGTTAAGAGTGTGTTATAACAAAAGTGAATAAACGATTACAAATAATTAACATAATACTCTCCAATTTTTAGTATAACCCTAATAACAAATGTTAACGATGATAGCATGCCTTTACAGTGAGCTGCTATAAATTCCAGACCTAACAGATTGGTTAACAATGAATTAATAAGACATGATTTTTTGCAATAAACTTAACCACAATGATGAATATGAATATAAGAGATCAAAGTACTCAAAGTACACATTAAAATTAATCTCTTTCACGACATCAAACTTGGGGCTTCCCAAACTGCCTTGTCTGCAGAAAATTTTCGCCCACAATATATAGTGACAGAATTGCATATAAGAAACAAAACCCAGTGGAACTACTAACATTTTTCACTGTAACTTTGTTGTTGAACAAAACACATTTGTACTACAAGAGTGAAAAGAGCAATAAAGCAATATGAACCTGTTTTCTTTTGCTTCTTGCAAGTCAGGGAATAGATGCACAATTCTATACTACTATGATTCTTTTCATATGTTATATGAGTAGATCATGCTCTTCAGATGCAGATATTGATACAAAATGAACGGGACCAATATTTGAGTTTAGAGTTTACATTTGAGACATAAACATAAAACTGTGTTTAATAAAATCTAGATTCCAGAATTCCACAGAGACAAGTTTGGGAAACAGTGGTCTAATTGATTTGCTCTTTCAAACTGCATATCTGTAACTTGATACTGTACAGCTGGAGAATGACATGCAACCCTGCTATATTAGTGGAAGCAAACATGGAGGTATACAAAGAGAATCTGCAACAAACCCCTGGACAGACAACAAGGGACTAGGATTCTTGCACTGCCTGTGGAAGACTCTGTGGCACGAATCCAGTGACTTCTCCGTAGACAAGCTCTGGAACAGAACACAAAAAAATGAACATACCACTGTTCACACTGTGAAGACATGTCAGTAGTAATGGTACAGAATGGACAGTGTTTGAGAAAACTGTGCTGACATGAATATTCAAATTGAAAATGCAGGAAGTAATAAAGGAACAAAATAATTACATAAATAAGGTGTTGCATATTTTCATCTCAACTGATATTACCAAGATGATGAAATTAAGAAGACAGGTAGGTTAGGTAGTACAAATGGGGACTCAAGAAACTGAATACAGGACTGTTCTTTGGGAACTTCGAGGAAAGGGACTGCCTAGGACGTCATGGTTTACATAGGAAGCTAATAGTAAAACACCCTAGGATATAGGTAGTGGTCATGTGAAATGGATGAAACTGGATAGGTGAGGATCAATATGAAAAGAAAAGATGGGTTTATAACATAAGAAACTTCTTGAACATTTACTTAAGAATCAGATGCTCAATGGAGACCACAGACTTACTCTTTCTCTGTCTGTGTGGTAAAGAGTTGTTCTGGATGCAAAAATCTCTTGTCCTTGTCACAAATTGAACCCCAATTCCCCAGGCATCCATCCTGTAGCCTAGTCACTATACTGACCAAACTATCCTGGTTCATTTCATATAGAGATGGGAATTCTCAAAAACCCCAGTATAAAGAAAAAAACCTCAGAAGAGCACAAGGCAGCCATTTGGTGATAAAAAAAAAATCTAAGCAAAAAATACTGATGTCTTTCAAGCATGGTGCTGATGCTTAGACAAAAGAACCTGTTATATCTTGCAAAGGATATTGGTTAGCAATGGATTAACTTCACGATAAATGTTAATTATGCCATGAGGTTTACACATTAGTTTTCTGTACAGCCGTGAGATACTGTCATCTATAAGGTAATATTTGAACAAAATTTTTTTTCATGTTTGATGTAGGAAATTCCTTTATTTACTTACTTACTTACTTACTCTATGGAGCAGAGTCCTTTTTGAGAAGCTAAATGGTTTGCAGCTAGTCAAGAAATTCCCTGCACTTTATGGAACCCGAAGGTTCATTACTGCATTCACAAGTGCCTGCCACCCGTCCCTATGCCGAGTCAGCTCGATCCAGTCCATATCCCCACATCCCACTTTCTGAAGATCCACCTTAATATTATCCTCCCATCTGCACCTGGGTCTCCCAAGTGGTCTCTTTCCCTCAGGTTTCCCCACCAAATCCCTGTACATGGCTCTCCCCTCCCCCATACATGCCACAGGCCTCACCCATCTGATTCTTCTTGATTTTATCACTCGTACAATATTGGGTGAGCAGTACAGATCATTAAGTTCCTCATTATGTAGTTTCCTCCCCCCCCCCCCCCTGTTACCTCATCCCTCTTAGGCCCAAATATTCTCCTCAACACCCTATTCTCAAACACCCTCAGCCTACATTTCTCCCTCAATGTCAGCAACCAAGTTTCAAACTCATATAAAACAAGTGGCAAAATCATAGTTCTGTGTATCTTAACCTTTAAATTTTTGGACAGCAAAATGGAAGACAAAAGATTCTGCACCGAACGATAGCAAGCATTTCCTACCTTCAATCTGCTCTTAATTTCTTCCTGAATAGAATTTTGATTTGTTAAAGTTGTTCCCAAATATTTGAACTCTTCTACCCTTTCGAAAGAACTATTATCAGTTTTCGTACTGTGACTTTGTCCTGCATTCCGCTCTCGAGACATGACCATGTACTTAGTTTTATCTGCATTTACTTCTAGTCCAATCTCCTTACTAGCCACTATGAAAGCTTCTGCGTTTTCCTTTGCAGTATGTACGCTTCCTCCCATCGGCATAAACCAGAAGCTGGTATGTACCATTTAATTTCAAGCCATCCTGGTTTACCTGAACCCTCCTAATGGCGCACTCTAATGCAAGGCTGAAAAGCAACTGCGATAGAGCATCTCCTTGTTTTAAACCATTCCTAATAGGAAACATGTTGGACAAATTCTTGCCTACCCAGACTCTGCTATATGTTTCAGTCAGACACATTTTTATTAGCCTTACCAGTTTCATGGGGATACCAAACTCAATGAGAATATTATATAAGACCTCCCTCCTAACTGAATCATAAGCTTCCTTGAAGTCTATAAAGAGCTAATGCACTACTTCATTCCCATTTTTACGCAAGTATTTGATGAATGCTCCTCTGTTGGTGCCTCCACCTTGTCGTGGAAGGGGAGCTCGAGTACCCCAATGACCTGGAGAGCTATGCCACTGGTAGCGTAGCTACTGGTAGGGTCACCCTTGGTGGACAGGTCTAAGGTTAGGGGTCAGACTAAGAGAGGCACCCTGGTCCTCCAGGTTGGGGGTTGAGCATCGGACTGACTCTCCGACCTTGGAAAAAATTTCTTGTTACGAAAACCACTAGAGGAAAAACCGGACTGATGGAAGGACAACTAGGCAGGACACGGAACAGAAAATATTGGAGAAAGAATGAATTTTATCTAGGGACCTGGAATGTCCTATCTTTATATCGAGATGGAGCACTTAGACTTCTACTTGACCAAACTGACAAATATAAGACTGGAATTATAGCAATACACGAAATATGCTGGATTGGTCAAGGAACTCTAGAGAAAAAGGATCACACTATATTTTACAGTTGTGACAGGAAACAACATATGCTGGGAGTTGGTTTTGTTGTGAAGAAGATCTTTAAACATCTGGTCATGGACTTCAAGGCAATCAGCACAAGAATTTGTACCCTGAGAATTAAAGGAAAATTCTTCAATTATACAATTATAAA